>JGI24728J21555_1000254_pt1 | contig 31640 bp, 34 predicted proteins | sample EPASupsiteSAE305_FD_21555 | JGI IMG/M metagenome (IMG submission 21555) | reverse complement strand
GCCCGCATGGTCAGGTCGATAAAATCGGTAACCGTGGGCCGGACAATGAGATGGGCCATGCGACGGGCGCCGATCGAATAGGGCGAGATCACCTTGGTGGCCCCCGCTCGTTTGAGTTTGGTCTGCACCCCTGGTCCACCGCTGGAGCGGGCCATGATGAAGAGGTTAGGGTTCAGGCCCCTGGCGGTCAGGGTGATATAGAGATTGTCGGCGTCGGAGGCGACCACCGACACCAGCCCCTTGGCGCGTTCAATGCCGGCGGTTTGCAAAACCTCGTCGGCGGAGGCATCGCCTTGCAGTCGCATATATTGCAATTCTTCCAGCGACTTGAGTTCATCCTCGTCCTTTTCAATGACCAGAAAAGGTCGGTGATGCTCCTTGAGAATCTTGCAGATCTCCTTGCCGATCCGGCCAAATCCACAGACGATGTAATGATCGCGTAACCGACTGATCTCTTTGTTCATCTTTCTCCTCTTGTACAAACCACGCAACTCGCCCTCGATCATGGTTTCCGTGATCTTGGTGAAGGTGTAAAAAACAAAACTGACGCTGGTGATCACCAGAAAGACGGTAAAAATCCGGCCGGAAGGGTGAATGGGTACAAAATCTCCATATCCCACCGTAAACACGGTGATGATGGTCAGGTAAAGCCCCATCCAGAATCCCATGTTCTCGAAGTACATGTATCCGAAGGTTCCGCAAAGGACCAGCAGGAGAAATGTCACTGCTATGATAATGATTTTTCGCATGCGCTCAGGTCGGTATCAGGGAAGAGGCCTTAATCGGAATCGCGCCACCATAGCACATCCGTCCCACGGAATCCACTGTTAACCTGCCGTAACTTCAATGGCTTTACCCAATTGCCGTTTGACAAAGCAAAAGGGGAAGTGTATAAAAGTCCATCTTGCCCGGATGGCGGAACTGGTAGACGCAAGGGACTTAAAATACTTTTTGATCAGTGGTATTTCAGTGGGTTGCGTTCCGCAGTAGAAGAATCGTAGAGATATTTACCCAAGCTGATGGTTTTCCCATCGGCTTTTTTTTTAACAGGTCCACAGCATTCGCGGATGTGGTAAATGATTCACAATCAACTATACAGAAATGGAAAGGAGTGGTGAAGAAACCGAATGGTTTCAGTAACGGTGAGCTCACCGGACTGGCGCTGTTTACTGGGTCAGAGTGAAGCTATTCATTATGAACAATTGTTTTAAAATCAGGCAAACAATCATGATATTTAAATTGAAGCTCAGGAATGATATTAGTTTGACCTCTTTGTGTTGAGAGAATCACCAATAGCATCCCAGTCATAACTAGCAATCCATTCGATACTTTTAATAATTGAACTAGAAAAGGAATTGGATAACCAATACTGTGTCGATTCAACGCATGAATTCCACCATGAATAAAAGAGCTGAGGGGCTTCCATGAATATTCTTTGAATTCTTGAAGTTGATCAAGTGCTACTTTTGGAGCTTTTCCTTGTAATTGTTTTAACATTTCACTGAGCATCGGTAACTTTTCTGCTCTTTTGGAACTATCTTGAGTTAAATCATCCATTATTTTTGCCACATCAATGTCTGATGCAGAAAAAAGTAGCCACATTGCTCGCACGAAAGATTCATATTGAAGCCTTATAAGACCTAAAGATGAAGTGCAATTTCCAGACGCAATAAGAATTTTAACACTTTCTGCATGCTCAAAAGAAACACTACACATAATGTTGCTAGATTTTGTGCGTTGAGAATTATCGAAAGGTTTGAATTGAAAGATTTTGAGCAAATCATTTTCTAATTCTGCCGAACGTTGAAGTAATTTGTTAATAATGAATCTCCATCAAGCTGAATCAATTCAAAAAGCCTCAGTTTTCTGCACTTGGCAGGCAACTAGCTTTTAAAATTTGCGGCCTTCGACGTGACAGGCCGGTATATATATGTAAATCATTTTTGTTTTCAATATATTAACCATTGATTGAGAATTCAAATAATACAATTTCAATCTAGAAAGCCCCCAGTCAGGCCGCCTTCAACGTGGAGTTCTGCGGGAGCCGCGCTGTTTGCAGCTTCCGCAGGAACGATTGGTTATGTGTTTTATATTGATTTAATCCTATTATTTTGACTTCCTGGCAGTTTGGTTGGCTTTTGGCCATTAATATAAATCTGCATAACGTAAATATTTACAAATTTTCTCTTTGAATTTTCCTCTGATATATCAGAAGCTATCAATAAACCATCATCGCGATATATTGGTTTATCTCCAAATAATGTTATCCAATATAAAGCTTCTGCAAGAGTTTTAAAATGTTGTTGTCCTTCTTCTACAACCATATGAACCACTCCTTCATGGGGTGGTTTCACATGAGGATGATAAAGTCCGAGGCTACCATTCCACCTTTCTGCTCTGGGGAGAAGCTCAACTTTTATTGATTTTCCATTCCATGTATAATTTCTAGTTTTCTCATCAAGCGATGATATTTCAATATTGGTCCAATCCGCCTGCACAATAACTTTGTCTCCAGGAGCAAAAACAATTTCGTTAAAAATTGTATCCTTAGAAGATTGAGATCCCGCACAACCATAAAGAAATACAAGGAGTATCGGTAATATTTGTAAAAGTGTTTTTTTTATGCCGGTCATTTTTTTATCACATAACGAGAACATCTGCAGCTTGTCCGCAGAATGTTTTTGTTGGAATTAAGTAAGCTGTCCCCAGAATTCGTTTCCATTGTAAATTATATTTTGCTGTATATTTATATTTTTGTAAAAAAATTAACAAACAACGCATTTGAAATTATACCAGTAACAATACTTATGCCCATAGATATAAAAAATAGAATCCAATCTCTTTTAATTTTTATAATAGATTCATCGTAATATTCTTTTGATTTTTTTGATAAAATTACATGACTCGATGGTTTATTATCAGCTTTATGCTCAACAATAAATGAGATTATAATTGATGCTATCAAAGAAATGACAATAAAAGATCCAGAATAAAATGAAAATTTAGTCCATATTCCATTTGTTGTAATATCAACAAGAAAGTCAATTTTTTGAATTAAAATATCACCACTTGATATATTTTGATTAGATATTTTTTGTATATCATGCAAATATGTTTCTGTGAATTTTTTCATAGTAATCAGTGCTGTTGCAATAGATGAAACGAAAAACAATGCTCCAGTTGACGCACCAATTTTTCCACTATTTTTTGAAATGAAATTTTTCTGCTTGTCCTCAGGAGATAGCAAAGTTTTTACATGTCCAGTGAGAAGTGATTCCATATCCACTCCCCATGTTCTTTCCGTGTGATTAATCTGAAACATTATATGCCCAGGGCCATACCATGCCTTTCTTCTTCTTATAACTATACCATCTTCTGTTATTATTTCTCCAACGCCCCTGTCCGTGTTAAACCTTAATTCAATATTCTGCTTTTCAGGAACGCGCTTTTGTTGGAATTTAATCAAATATATCCAGTTTAAGAATACACCTTCAGATTTTACAGATCGTATCTCTTTGTAATGTATAAAATCTTCTAAAGAATTTAATGTAATAGATGAGTCATCGTCGTAAATAATTTTAACAGTAAATTGTATCAAAGAAGATTCATTTTGCTGATTTATTCTTTGATCTACTAAATGAAAAATATTTTCGATTGTATCAGAATCTACAACAAATGTTCCTTTTGTAAAAATTTTGTCTATTGTTTGAGGTTTCCCAAGCAAATTTTTTATAAATTCTTTAAAATCATCAGGACTACATGGCAATGTTACCGAACAATCTGTAATTCCATTTCTTGACAATTTATCCATGACAATTATCCTATCTGAAAAATTTCAAAATACTAACACGTCATCCACCCTTTCATTCATCTTTTCCCGGCTAGAGCCGGGCTATCTACTTGGTCTAGCAAAACGAAAAACGGGGTAAGCGTACCCTCTAAGTGAGCGGCCCGGTTTTCGTCCCTTGTGTGGAAACACGACGCTTCACCTAACTTTTTGCTTTAATGCCATTCAATTTTTGGGTCGGTGTATTGTTTGTCTTTCGGGAGCCCCACATTCGAAAACACACGCTGCCCTCTTTCGTTTGTCCAGCTATAAATGGCACTTCGATATTTTGTTGGTTCTTTGGGTTTAATATTTTGATATTCACTTGAACCTACGGTCTGCCGTGGTTCCATGGAAGCGTATTGAGAAGGATTTTGCTGAACTTGTTGCGGAGGGGGTGTTTGTTGTTTTTGTTTTGTCTTATTTTGCAGTTCGATATTATTTTTTACAATTCCAGAAAACATTTTAGAACTTTGCTTAGATATTTCGTCTATCATCGAGAACAATATCAAAATAAATACTAGTGGATATATAATTTTATAAGCATATTTTTTGAATGTTTTTTCAATATCGAAACCTTCATGTCCTTTGTCGATAATGATGCTGTTAACATGCTGGATATGTTTCAACTTATTTGCAAAAGTATTTTCTAATTTGTTTCTATTTATAATTATTGAATAATTTCTTAATTTTTCTTCACTTATAATTTGATCTTGAAATGATTTTATAAATGGCAATAAGCCACTTAGTTTTACGACGCCTTTTTGAACATCCGTTTTAAACTCACAATTTCCAGCAAATACTACCGTATTAAATATTTTCTTTTCTTCTATACCAAGTAGTTTTTCTAGTACTTTTAAATGCTTGTAATTTTGTCTTGTCGGATTCTGGAACTTAAAATTTTTCTTAAATACTATTTGTGTCCAAAATGGTCCAGTATTCGCAAAAATCCAGTTGCTTATATTTTTTGTCTCAATCACGAATATGCCATATTTCGAAAGAACAATATGGTCAATTTGAGTTGTTCCGTCTTCTGTTGGCAGTAGAACATCCTTGAATAATGTGTAATATTTTTTGTCCAGCCTGTTTTCAATGAGCGTGTTTACCCGATATTCACCGATAACTCCCTTGAGCCATGCGGATTTGAGCAGAACGCTAATAATTGCCACGATAGCTAATAAAAAGAATCCGCTTATCATATTTCTCTATGTGCTAAATTTGGAATTCCTTTTCTGAATCTGCCTTGTGTTTGCAAAGCCTTCAGGGAATTTATAGGTATATTTACCTATAACTAATTGTATTTTTTATTTTTATACAATTATGCTACCTTTTTAATCGGGTCACCAGTCTTAAGCGCGCCCTTTCCTTCCTTTTCTTCCTTCTGTTCTATAAATTCTGGAAAAGCTTTTTCAAATTGAACCTCAAACCAGTTTTGATTTCTCACGTCTTCAGTTAACAATTTGTTAATCCAGCCAAACGCCTCTTCAAGATATTGATTTCCCTTTTTTGATGCTTTCTTTTCATCGTAACCATGAGATTTAAATAAAAAATTCAAATCTTTATCTTTTTCGATCGCCCAGCAAAGTATATCGTTAACGACTGTTCCTTTTTTCTTTTTTGCAGAAAAATTTTGAGCTGAAATCCCAATTAAATTAGCAACTTCCTTGTCATCGCTTAGCGAGTACTCCAGTTTTATCTTTTCTATTAATTCGCCGATCAACTTTTCGTTTATTATTTTGCTTGACATGATCAATTGATTGTTTATTATAGAATCAACATTTAATTAATTTTGGCTAAACAAGCAAGCTATCCCACGTTGAACTCAATGCTATGGAACCAACCGACTTCTTCAGCCCCAACGAACTGACCTGCCCTAAGTGTCATCGTGCTCTTGAAGTGTCCGTTATTGAGGAGTCCGGCGAACTCAAACAATACCTTCAGTGTTGGCACTGCTTTCAAAGCGTTCCGTCTCACACCATGCGCATACCACTTCGCAAATATCTCAATGGAAACGCAGCCCACGCGCTAGTTTATCATACGTGAAAACAATCTATTAATCCAAACCAAAGGTGACTTATGAGCGACCAAAAGAACGAAACTCCAATCCACGGCCTTCTCCTGATCGGTAAAGTCAACGCCAAGTCCATGCGCCAATACAAAAACGGCGACGAACATTTCTTTCTCTCTATCGCTGCCCCAGGCTGTGAAGTCATGTTCCGGGTTGAAGTCAAACCCCAGGATTGGGGTACCTACCAGGAAGGCTCCATTTTCAAATCGAAGGTTAACTTCAACGTCTTCAATAACCAAGTCACCTTTCAACCGGCTGCTTGATCCCATGAAAACACCCCTGATCGCCATAGCCTGCTTCTTTGCCCTCTGCGGCATCGCCTCGGCTGCTCCTGGGGAAGTAATCGGTCAAACAACCGTGTTTCACCTGGAACCGTCCGCCGTCCTGATTGCCAACGATCCAGGGGAAGCGGCAGGCGTCCAGGCGTTCAACTACTTCTTCTGCCTTGAAGTCTTCGTTGCGCTCCTGGCCGTCTGGCTGCGCATGTTTATCGGCATTTTCAAACGCGAGGTACTCTAATGCTTTCAGGTCTTTCTCTTCCAATTGCTGATGTTCTTGCCGCTGCTGCCATTATTGTTGCTGGTTATGGCGCTATTTAGGCAGTTTCTAGATTGATAGATCTATTCAAATGCGAATTCTACGGTGAAGATGTAAGCGATGAAGAATATGAAGCAATGAAAAATGGCACATGGAGAGAATCAGATTGGGAATAACAGTAAATCTTATCTTTCCTCAAACGCGAGGTACTCTAATGGACCCCGGAACTCTAATTGAGCTGTACGCCCTAGCCGGAATCGTTGCCGGCGCTTTGATCGGCTGGGCTTTTATAGCATAACAGCCCGCAATTTTGCGGAAACACAAAAACTTTTTCTGGAGGAATAACCATGCTGACAGGTATCACCCTTGACACCACTACCGTATTGGCCGGAGCCGCTCTCGTTGTCGCCGCTTATGGCGCTCTGTGGGCAATCAACAAAGTAATCGCTATCTTCAAGAAGTAAGCGATTTGCGAACCTGGGCAGGGAATCACATTCCTTGCCCATTCTCATTTTTCATACTCCGGTGAGCCCATGCGAAACATAAATTTATTTTTCATTACCGTTATCTTGTGCTCGCTTTTGCTCTTTTTCTTTACTCGCCGGGCTTATCCTGCCTACCTCCCCTCATCCCTTGCTGTAATAGCTGAAACATCCCTCGGTCCCGCAATAGTCCAGGAAAACGCCGTTGATCGCATCATGAGGATGGTCGATCCTCCGAAGACACCTACCCCTGTCCCTTTGATTGTTCCTACTTCTTCTACCGCTGCCTTATCCGGTTTGGTTATGGGTGCTGGTGCCATCGCTGGTGTTGGTTTTTATGCCAGGACTGGCCGCGATCCTGTTTATGCTGCTGCATCTGCCATTGCATCTGCCGCAGATGCTGTTTTTGTTCCAGCCTATCAGGCCTTTGCTGCAAACTTCGTTAGCCCTGAAAGTTTTCCTGCTTCGGTCACTCAACATATTGGGAAACCTGCATCGGTGGGCATTACAGTTGATAATCTTGTTTCTTCTGTTGAATCTTCTCCATCTTCATATCCCGCTCTTTCATCCCTCATTTCCAGCACACGCGCTGAGCCTACCATGAATTGGTCTGATCTCAGTTCAACGACTTCATTTGATACATCTCGCGGCCCCTATCGTCCACTTGATACATGGGTTGGTAGTTGGGGGGTTCAGATGCTTGAATACATGAGTACCTTTCAAAATTGGACGAATATCGAGCAACTTACTTCCGATGATACATACTTTTATTTCTTTCGATATGTTTCAGTTACCAGCTCGGAACTTTGGCGAGTAAAAAGGGCTCAGGTTTCCCCGACTGATTCTCGCCACTACTGCAATAAGATCTATGTTGTCTCTACTGTTACCTCTAATCCTCTTGTCGAAAATCCAGGTTCTATCAATCATGAAGCTCTTAAAGACGCTCTCTCCAATCCGAATCCCGAACAATCTGGCGAGATAAAAGAAGTTGTTGGGCAGACACCCCCGGAGTCTCAACTCGTTTCAGGAGAAGAGGCACCAACTTCAATACCAAACAATGGCCAGGAAATAATTAATAATTCTGAAGTTAATCAATTTTTTAATTCAAACGTTTCTAATGTTGCCAACACTACTGTAAATAATATCTCTTCATCAACTACATCGAATGAAATAGCCAAGTATGAAGCTGCTCAAAAGTCGGCTGAATCTACAGCGAAGCCTGACTTTCCCACTTCCATAAATGCAGTAGGTGACGCAGCTTTGCCACCTACCAATGATTATGACTCAGAAGTTGAACAACCAGATGAATTAGATTTTGTCGATAAAGTTCATTCATATATTAATTCTGGCCTTCCCGTTATCTCTTCAATCCGTGCATCTCATCTGACCGCTTCGGGCTCTCCCCGCATGTCAACCACTATATGGGGAAACGCGGTGGATATTGATTTCAGCGGTCAACAAACAGTTCTTCGCGCTGCCGGTGCAGTGCTTGTCACAATCAGCCTGATTCTTTCTTACTTAATCATAGTGAGGTCATGATATGCCGCTTTTTTTTAGTACCATTCTCGGCTGGTTCTCCTCCCTCGCTGGCCGATATCTGGTTGACGCTGGTCTCCGGTTTGTTGCTACTAAAGCCCTGGTCTACACTTTCCTTGTGACCACGTTCCCTATCGTCATCAAGAATCTGCTCTGCTGGCTGGTGGATGCATTGAACGAGATTGTCCAAAGCTCCATCGAACCGGGCTCGGTTTCCTCCTTCACGCATCAACTGACCGGCCTTGCTGGATGGCTCGGTGATCAACTTATGCTTCCCACCTGCGTTTCGGTTCTTCTTTCCGCGATCGCCATTCGGTTTGTTCTCAACTTCATTCCGCTTGTGGGCTGATTATGGCAATCCGGATCATCGAAGGCGTTCCCGGTTCAGGTAAGAGCTATTACGCGGTCAAGCACCTTGCTGACCAATACTTTGAAAAACAACAGGATGGCAGATATGAACTTATCCGACCGGTTACGATTATCACTAATATCGATTCATTCCAGCCTGAGCACCTTAACCTCAAAGTTTTGGTCAAGAATGCAGGCGGAGTTAAAGACTTTTTCGCGGAACTTTACCAAAGGCATCTAACCGACTGTATTGGCGGTCAGATTGTCTACATAATCGATGAGGCGCAAAAGTTATTCCGAAAAGGTGCCCGTGACCTGGAAGACGTGTATTCCTACTTCGAATATCACCGCCATTTCGGGCATGACGTTTACCTCATCACCCAAAATTCCAGAAAGCTCCCTCCGGATATCTCTTGCCTGTGTGAATATCTGATCGTTGCTGCCCCTCGTTCCCGTTCGGTCATCGGCGAGTTTAAGTACAAATGGCTCTCAGATGGGGAAATACTTAAACGGGAAGGGTTCCGTCCTGATCCTGGGATTTTCGCCCTCTACAAGTCCATGGACCAAAAAGAAAGCGAGAAAATCAAGAATCCTGTGATGCGAACTGCGGCCCTCACGATCCTTGCGGTCTTTTTTGTGATCGGCTGCGGTATCTATTACTTCAAAGTGAAATGGTTAGGTGCTGGCAATGGCTCAAACGCTTCGTCTGCTGTCCCTTCTCCTCCGTCTGCAACGGCTTCTTCGTCCGCATCTGTTCAAGCTGCTGGCTCGATATCGCCGGTCCAGCCACAGACAAAGAAATACCCCCTAGCTTCCACCTCGGTGTGGATCGGCGATAACGAAGCGGTTTTCCTCTTGCACAAGGGCCGATTCATAGCCCTCGCTAAGTTCCCCTGGCCGGTTGAAAAATCTATGGGCCGTTATTGGGCTGAACTGCCTCTATCAGAAATTGAAACTGACGCAGGGGAGAAGACGGCGGTTCGGCGCAACGATAGCGCCAGCGGATCGGCGCACGAAACGCCGGGTTCTGCCCCGCCTCGCGTTTAATGGTGATCATAATGAAAGTCAAAGCCACCTTCCCCAAGAAAGCAGCGAAGAAGAAACCGGCCAAGAAGGAATTGTCACCGTACTACGGCAAACAACACCTTCTTCCAATCATCGAGCAGGAGGCAACCGAACGGGTTGATTCTGACCTTCCACCTTTTTCTCGATAGGGGATCGGGCCATGGCAACCGATTGCATTCTTTGCGCCGACTGTGGACAGAAAGCCCCGATGGACCGTTTATTGTCATCGTTTGGCCTGTGCCATACCTGCGAAACCAAACACCAGCAACGGGTTCTGCCCCGCCTCGCGTCGGATCAGGTGAGAATATGGACAAAGCCAAAATTGAACGGGACGAAGAAATAGCACGGCAATACAAGAATCCTTACTTCCGTACACCGAAGACCTTGCCGCTTCCGCATCCTTCTTCTACCGGTCCGGAGCAAATGTCCTTGTTGGATAAAGAATGCTACTGGAAAGCTATTCTTTCCTCGAATCGAGAATAAAAAAAATCCCTCTTGTCAGACGCCAATCAGACCAAGAGGGATTAACAACAAATCTCAGAAGGAGATTTCCACCATGTTACAAACTTCTGTTCCTTCCAGCAAGAAAACCCGTATACGCCGTCCATCTCCTTCTCCTGCTCCAGAGATGCCGGTTTTTTCCGGCCCCGGCACGGGGCCTCGGTCGCAAGCCGGAATAACATGCGACCGTATAGTAGCCAATAAATTGATACGGGTTCATCGTGGCGTTGATTTCTTGAAAGTGAACTATTGGCTCCAGTGGCATGAATTCAATTTTCTGGAAATCATGGATCACATGAAAAGGATGCTCCAAGATACCGAAGATGAACAGGTCGCCGTCTTCCGCTCCAAGGGCCTTGAATGGAATCTGCAAAGAACCGGCACGTCAAAATTCATATACCGGCTCAAATCCGGAGACGTGACCCTTCTTTTTAATCGTCGTGAACCGAAAGGCAACATCCCTAACTTCCGCCTCGAAATTGGTTCCCTCACCGCCCAAACCTGCCTCTTGCAGACCGTCAACGATATACGGCACTGGCTCGAACGCCAGGGCGCTGAATTTCAAAAGGAACGAGTTGCCGAGGTCCACCTTGCTGCCGACTTCATCGGCCTGGATTTAAAAACCCTCAATATCGAGGATCAGGATCGATGGATTCAACGGAGCCATTCTTTCGCCCCCTTCTACGAACACCGTAAACTGACCGGCATTTCCATGGGCAAGGGTGACTTCATGCTTCGTATCTATGACAAGGTCACCGAACTCAAAAAATCCGAAAACAAACAGGAAATCTTCAGGGACCTCTGGAAGGTGAAGGACTTCAATGAACACCCGGTGACCCGAGTTGAATACCAGCTTCGCCGCCCTGTCTTGAAAGAATTCAATCACCTCGAATACTGCAACGGGATCGACACCGTCAAACAGCTCTTCTTCGGCCTCCGGGCCGTGTGGAAGTACGCAACCACCGATTGGTCAAGGTTCATGGCCACCATGATCGACCGGGACAACAAACACCAATCCCGCGCCCTCTACTCCGATTTCTGGAATATCGTTCGCGCCGTGGCCTGGACCGGTCTTGATGAACTTCGTCGAGAGAAACCAACCAAACACAAAGACATTGAAGCCCTGAGAAAACAGGCCAGGGGAATCCTGATGTCTGTTGCCGCCTTCTTCGTCTCAAGCTCTGAGGACATTGATCAGATCGTGTCTCACTCCCAGGAGTGTATCGAAAAAGACCTTCGGGAATTTTTCGAGGATCGTTCGAAGTTCATCAAACGGATGAACAAGAAACGGAACGAAATCCTTCTTGATACGGTGCCTTTCTAGGAAGAGAAGCACATGAACAACGTCATTTCTTTATCCGGTGGCAAGGACTCCACCGCCATGTTGCACATGATGCTTGAACGCGGAGAGTCGGTTCATTCTGTCGTTTTTTTCGATACAGGCTGGGAATTTCCAGAGATGCACGAACACATCGACCTTGTTGAGCAAAAAACCGGGATCAAAATCATCAGACTGACCCATCCGCAAGGCTTTGACTATTGGCTTACCAAGCGAGAAGTCAGAACAAGAAAGGATCGCTACGACAATGACTGCAACCTGGTGTGCAAAAAAGGCGATGTTTTCCGGATCGGCAACGGTTGGCCTTCTTCTTCCCGTCGATGGTGTACTCGTGAGAAGGTTAGCTATATCCAGAAGTATCAAAAATCCGTGCCTGCTTGCATCCCGTGCATCGGCTATGCCGCTGACGAAACACACCGCATCAAGCCCGGCCCTCAACGCTATCCGCTCATTGAGTACGGCATCACTGAAAAGCAAGCCATCAAGTATTGTCGAAAACTCGGTTACACTTGGGGCGGGTTATATGATCTGTTTGACAGGGTTTCTTGCTGGTGTTGCCCTCTCCAATCTCTTGATGATCTCCGCACATTGAGGAAGCACCGCCCCGAACTTTGGCAATTGATGCTCAGGATGGACAGAGAAAACCCATCATTTAACCGTGGTTTTTATGGATATGAATCCGTTAACGACCTGGAGCAGCGTTTTTCTAAAGAAGACAAGCTGCGCCCATATTATTCCGGCAAGGTCTGCCGAAAGATGCTGCGCTTTATAAAACCAAGCATTCAGCAGAACATTTTCTATCTATGAAATCTGGAACGATGAAAGTATTTCAGCTTTGTGCCACTGTTTTTTTGAGATGATCCTCTGTACCAGCTTTTTATATGGTTTTGGGGAAAGGGCAGGCTTCATTCTATGTCTCATGCTGTTGCAATGTTTGCAAGCCGCTACAATATTGCTTGCCGCGTTTTTTCCGCCATCACAACGTGCAACAAGATGTTCAGCAGTACATTGTAATTTATCGGCATTTTTGAGCGATATTGAATGTTCGCTCGCAAATTTTTCCGGATTTTCTATCCACATAAATGCGCCGCAGTAATAACAACAGCCATTTTGTTTTTTGAATGCAGAAAGACGATGTTTTTGAATGGGATTAGGCATAAGCAAGCTCCATTAAAAAGAAATTAATAGAAGCCCACTCGCCTAAGACTGGGTCAAGTAGGAACCAGTTCGGTCTGAAACTGGCCGGGAAAGCGCTTCGGGTCTGATATCGCGCTATGTGCCCAATTGATAACCCTGAACCTAATCAGTGTCAATATAGCTTTGCATCGTCTTCAAATTTTTTAGTTTCAATCTTCTCGATTCACGACATTCGTTACATATAGAGGAACCAATGCTAAACCGCGATGATCTTGATCTTTTGGCTGCACGGCTGTTCCATATGCTACGACCGCACCTTGTTAACCATACGCCCAAGTGGATGAGCATGGCCGAGGCATGCGAGTACGCCAGAATGAGTAGAGATACCATGACCAAGCTGATCGACGAAGGGCACGTTTACGCGAAAAAATTGGCTGAGAAAGGTGGGAAGTATATCATTGACCGGGAAACTATCGATTGCTTCCTGAACAATGGAAGGGTGAATTGAAAGTTTGTTCGTTGATCCATGGGCCGCGCTAAGCTGAGGAAGTCTGGCCCATATCTCTGGTTGAACTCACAGACGGGGTATTATTGTGCCGTTTTCATCGATGAGAATGGCCAGTCAAAAAGAAAGAGCCTCAAAACCAAGGACAAGAAAGAGGCCAAACGCCGATTCAACGCGTGGCATCGTGATTGGCTCATCGAATACGGCCAAGTTGGCGATAGTGAGCCAACAATTCTCGTCTCCGATTTTGTTAAGGAGTGGATCGCACACATATCCACCAGGCACCCTGAAAGCACCACCATCCAGTACCGGGCAACAGCAAAAAAATTTTCCGAAAATTTTGGTCGAATCAAAGTCAATGAAATCAATGTCCGCACCATAGAGCAATTCATTGACAACTTGCTGGCCGCTGACCTGACTACCACAACAGCCAACAAGCATCGACGTCACTTGCGGGTCATGCTCAATGATGCCGAAACTTGGGGTTATCTACCGCGTCGGCCAAAACTCCCTAAGCCTCTGCTGGAGAAAGAGCGCCTCAAATATTTTACCGAAGATCAGCTAAATTCTATCTTTGCGGCAATCGTAGACAAAACCTTCTACGATTTCTGTTTACTGGCTCTATTATCCGCGCTGCGCTCCGGAGAAATCCTCCGCTTGACCGATGCCGACATCCACAATCCAACCGGTTTTCTTCGTATCTCAGAAGCGCAAAAGAACCGTTCAGAATCGCGAATACCAATCACGTCGGCAATGGCGCCGATCATAGAGCGATATTCTACGAAGCCGGGGCGCTTGTTCCCTTACTCTTCCCCTTCTCAAGTCTCCAGGTTGTTCAAGCGTGTGCTTGATTCGGTAGGCCTGGAAAGTTACAGTTTCCACTCTCTGCGCCATAGTTATGGTGCTTCGATGGTGTCGAAAGGTGTGGACGTTACCGCTGTTAAAGAGCTGATGCGCCACAAAAGCATTGCGTCAACTATGGTATATGCTAAAGTATCCCCCGCTCATCTGATCGATTCTGGAGAGCGGATGAATTTCACTCCGGATCGTAGAAAAATCGTAGAAAAAATAGCCTCAGAAAACGGCAGAAACCTTACTGAAACCGATTTTGGAGCAAGAGAAGAAACCGAAATAAAAGAAGTAAAAACAGACAAATAGCTTCAAAGCCCGGATGGCGGAACTGGTAGACGCAAGGGACTTAAAATCCCTCGGCCTTTGGCTGTACGAGTTCGATTCTCGTTCCGGGTACCAAAAGAAATCAAGGGGTTAAGTCGAATTGGCTTAACCCCTTTTTTTGTTTTGCGAGCAATCTGTACAACTGCAGTACAACTTTTTTAGCGCAAAGGCTTCCTGATAATAACCTCTGCTGCCTGTCACGAGGAGAATCTGCCCACCCGCGTGTTTGTGCCAACTATTGCGGCATCCCGGTTCAAAGCTCACATTGGCAATGGGTAAGGCGCTGCCAAAAGGAGTAAGCATATTGAGCGACACCGTTCCGTTAAAATGTGGGCTCGCAAATTTTTCTCCGATGGGGAAAATCACACTCTTGCCCAAGTCATTTGTATTCATAACGCACTCTTTTTTTAATATTTTTTGGGAGATACAAAGCCCATTCGTTACGAGCGTGGAACCAAGAATCCACTCTCAAGAACAATCTTTGTCTGTTGCGTCATTCTTGATAGGTATATTGTTCATGGGGTTTCCTCGTTGCGCTTGATTGCTATTGCACCGCGAATTCGACAGTTTGCGGATTCTATCGAAGCCTTCAGCGACCGCTCATCTGTTCGACCGCCTCCGGATACCGAGCTCCCTGGACCGTGATTTTGGCAGCAACCGCGTCGATCTCTTGCAGATCCTCCACCGTGAGCACCAGGTCAACCGCTCCGATGTTCTCTTGTAAACGATGCATCTTGGTTGTTCCCGGAATCGGCACAATCCAGGGTTTTTGGGCTAACAGCCAGGCCAGCGCTATCTGTGCCGGCGTTGCCTGTTTCTTGGTGGCAATATTCATGAGCAGGTCCACCAGGGCCTGATTCGCCTTGAGTGCCTCCGGGGTGAAACGCGGCAGGATGGAACGAAAGTCGGTGCTGTCAAAGGTCGCGGTTGCCCCGATCTTTCCGGTGAGATAACCTTTGCCCAGCGGGCTGTAGGGGACGAGCCCGATGCCGAGTTCCTCCAAAGTTGGGAGCACCTCCGCTTCCGGTTTGCGCCACCACAGCGAGTATTCGTTTTGCAAAGCTGCCACCGGCTGCACAGCATGGGCTCGACGGATGGTCTGCACTCCAGCTTCGGAGAGGCCGAAATGTTTCACCTTGCCCTCCTGGATCAACTCCTTGACCGTACCGGCCACGTCCTCGATCGGCACGGCCGGATCAACCCGATGCTGGTACAACAGGTCGATGACATCGGTCCTGAGACGCTGCAAAAAAGCTTCGACCACCTCTTTGATATGCTCAGGTCGACTATTGAGCACCGGAGCACCCTTGGTTCCTTTGGGATCGACGGTGGTGTCAAAACCAAATTTAGTGGCGATCACCACCTGATCACGCACCGGCGCTAACGCTTCACCAATCAACTCTTCGTTGGTAAAAGGACCATACACCTCGGCCGTATCAAAAAAGGCGACACCACGTTCAACTGCTCCACGGATGAGGGTGATCATCTCCTGCTTGTCTTTGGGAGGACCATAAGAAAAGCTCATCCCCATGCAGCCAAGTCCGATGGTTGATACTTCCAAGCCAGTTTTGCCCAAAATACGTTTGTCCATTGTTCTACTCCTTCTTCTAAAAACGGCAGGTTCGGGAAATCTGCTCCAAAGAATACCCGTTTTTCGTTGGCTTAAAGATAGCGATGAATCGAGTGAAACAGATAGACCATTCCTCTTGAATTCTTGCCTGATTCTCTAGAGCAACCAATTTTTGTTGCTAGGTATGCAGGGCTTTGGCAGTATGGAAAGGAAAGAGGCGCTTCGAGTTAAAGCGTTGCAAAAGGGAGTGAAAAGTATGGAAACAAGTATTCAGAAGTTAGCAGACAGTATCGCCCGCTTGACGGAGAAGGGTGAACGACCCACTACGGAAATTCCTGGGCTATCATTGTACCAGCGACATGAAATTACCCCGCCGGTCAACATCATGTATGAACCCCGCATCTGTGTGGTCGCCCAAGGCGCCAAGCGGGTCATGCTGGGTGACGACACCTATGTGTACGACGCGCGTCATTATCTGATTTCCTCGGTCCACCTGCCCACCGTGGTCCAGATCATTGAGGCCAGCAAAGAAAAACCGTACCTGGGACTGGTCCTCAGGCTTGATCAGCGGGAATTATCGCAACTGATGGTGGACAGCCATTTGCCTGCGCCTCGGCCGCAACAGTCGAATCGCGGCATGGCCACCGGCGAGATGACCGAACCGCTGCTCACCGCCTTCCAGCGACTGCTCGACCTGCTGGACGAACCGCAGGACATTCCGATTCTGGCCCCCAATATCCAGCGGGAAATTTTTTATCGTCTGCTTGTCGGCGACCAGGGAGTGCGCCTTCGTCAAATCGCCTCGGCAGGGAGCCAAGGCCATCAAATAGCCAGGGCTATTGATTGGTTGAAAAGTAATTATACTGAACAGCTACGTGTCGATGACCTGGCACGGCAGGCGCATATGAGTGTATCGACTTTTCACCAGCATTTCCGCACGATGACCGCCATGAGCCCGCTGCAGTATCAAAAATGGCTCCGCCTGAACGAAGCACTTCGGCTGATGCTCTCCGAGCCGCTGGATGCCACGACCGCTGCCTTTCAGGTCGGTTATGAGAGCGCCTCACAATTCAGCCGAGAATACAGCCGCCTTTTCGGGGCACCACCTTTAAGGGATATCAACACTCTCCGGCAAACAGCCGTACTGATGGATGCATAAAACAGGGAAGGGAGTACCTGGCACCCCATCCCTGTTTTTCGGCTCTTTTGAGCCAAGCCGCAATATCACCTTCTGCTCTCCTTGCACATAATACGAGCCCACGGATGAGGGGTGCCCGACCCCCATTCACCCCGCAAAACGTATTCTCCAAGAGCATCGCGGAGGACCAAGCATGATGAAGAAACTGATCCAGCACATCTGCACCAGCCTGGCCGACAACCAAGACCTCGTGCTTATCACCATCGCCAGCCAGTCCGGCTCCACACCCCGCCTGGCCGGCGCCAAGATGATCATTCTCCGCGACGGCCGGATCAGCGGCACCATCGGTGGCGGGTTGGTCGAGGCCACGGCCATGGAGCAGGCGAACACCTGCTTCGCCGCTGGGCGTTCCCTGCGCCGATCCTTTGATCTCTCCAATGGCGATGCCGCCACCACCGACATGATCTGCGGCGGCCGGATGGAACTCTTCCTGGAGTATATTGCCGCTGAAGAGGCCAACCTGCGGGTGTTCCACGATCTGTTGGCGGCTGTGCAGTCCGGTCGGCGGGTCACCCTGGTCAGCCAGCTGGCGGAGGGCAGCGACCCAGCCCTTCGTTTTATGGTCGATCACCGGGGAGCGGTCAACCGCGACGATATTGCCGAATCCTTGCTGGCGGCGATCAAGCAGGTCCGCCCATCCACCTCGGCCTCGACCCTGATCGAGCATCAGGGCCAATCCTATCTGCTCTCCTATTTCGCGGTAGCCGGCACGGTCTACCTGCTCGGCGCCGGTCATGTTGCCGCCTGCACCGCCGAAGCAGCCTCCAGGGTCGGCTTTCGGGTAGTGGTGTTGGACGACCGATCCGAATTCGCCAACCGCGAGCGCTTCCCCCAGGCCGACGATATCAGGGTGCTGCCCTCCTTTGCCGGTTGCATGAATGGCTTCGAGATCGACGGCGATGCCTATCTGGTGATCGTCACCCGCGGGCACATGCATGATATGGAAGTGCTTGACCAGGCTTTGCAGACCGGCGCCGGCTACATCGGCATGATCGGCAGCCGCAAGAAGCGCAACGCCATCTATGCCAAACTGAGGGATCGAGGTATCAGTGATCAGCAGCTGGAGCAGGTGCGCTGCCCGATCGGCACGGCGATTGAAGCCGACACCCCCGAGGAGATTGCGGTGTCTATTGTCGGCGAACTGATCTACCAGCGAGCCACGGGTCGAAGGGCATGGCACCTGGCTTAGGCGCCCTTATCCTCGCCGCCGGCTGCTCGTCGCGGATGGGCGAGCTAAAGGCCTTGCTGCCCCTGGGCGGATGCACCGTGCTGGAACAATGCGTAGCCCTGTTCCGCGACTGCGGTATCGAGGATGTGGTGGTGGTCACCGGGCACCGGGCCGATGAAGTTGGAGCGGTGGCTAGGGCCGCCGGAGCACGGGTCGCCCATAATCCAAACTATGCTGATGGCATGTTTGGCTCGATCCGGGCTGGAGTAGACCATATGGCTGGGCAGGGCGTCGGTTTTTTCCTGCTGCCGGTGGATATTCCGCTGCTGCGGCGCGGTACCGTTAGCTTGCTGGCCCGGTCGTTTGCCGAGGCTCCGGCTCGGATTTGCTATCCGGTGTTCGCTGGCCTGCGCGGCCACCCGCCGCTGCTCCATGTTGACTGCATTCCCGCTATCCTCGAGGAACGAGCACCCGTGGGCGGCCTCCGCACCCTGCTGACCGAGATCGAGACCGAACAGCCTGCCCAGGTGCGGGAGGTGCAGGTAGCTGACGCCAATATCCACGTCGATCTCGATACGCCCGAGGAATACCTCGCTGGCTGTCTCCGCTTCGACCGGCATGACTGGCCCACCATGGCCGAATGCGAGGCGATCCTGGCGCACATCCACCCCATGCCGGCCAAGGGACTAGCCCATGGCTGGGCCGTGGCCGAGGTGGCGGTGATTCTGGGTGAGGCGATCAACCGCCACAGCGGCCAGGGATTGAATCTGGAACTGTGCCGGGTCTGCAGCTGGCTGCACGACCTGGCCAAGGGACATCCCCGCCATGAGGTTGAAGGGGCGCGCTGGCTGGAGACGCTGGGATTTGATCGGGCAGCTGCCATCATTGCTGCCCACAAGGATCTGGAGTGGACTCCGGCGATGATGATTGGCGAACGGGAACTGGTCCATCTGGCCGACAAACTGGTGCGGGGCAGCCGCCTGGTCCGGATTGAAGAGCGGTTTGAGGAAAAGCTCGCCGTGTATGGGGATGATCCGGAAGCGGTCCGCGCCATCCTCAGCCGTTACCTGCTGGCCCTGCAATTGGCCGCTGCGGTCGAGGTGGCAATGGGCCAGCCGCTGGCCATGCTGACCGAAATGGTCGGAGCCTCATGCAAGGCCTGATCTACCTGCTTCGCCATGCTGAGATTGACAAAGCCGTGCCGCGTCGTTTCCTCGGCCGGACCGATCTGCCGCTCAATGCCAGCGGTATTCGCCAGGCAACGGCCTTGGGCGAGCACTTGCACCAGATCCCCTTTGCCCGCATCATCGCCTCGCCCCTCAAGCGGGCGGTACACACCGCGGCGCTGGTCAGCGGCCGGCCGGTCGAAGCCATCGAGGTCATCGATGCCCTCTTCGAGATCGACCTCGGTGCCTGGGAAGGACGCACCGTGGCCGAGATCGAACACAGCTTTCCCGGCGCCTACGAACAGCGCGGCCAGGATCTTGAGCACTATCGGCCTCTAGACGGCGAGAGCTTCGGTGATCTGGCGGCCCGCGCCTGTCCGGCCCTGTTGGACCTGGCCGCCCATAGCTCTGAGCCTCTGCTGATCGTTGCCCATGCCGGCGTCAACCGGGTCTTGCTTTCCCGGCTACTGAACCGGCCCCTGCAGTGCCTGCTGGAGATCCCCCAGGACTACGGCGCGGTCAACATCCTGCGGACTGGAGCACTGGGCGTCGAAGTAGCGGCCATCAATGTGGATCACTATAACATCCAGTTCCTGTCACGGATTCTGGCTAATGCTTTTATGACCACCATCCGTACAAATACCCATTTTTACTAGCCAAAAACTTGCCCGCCTCGTTGTTCCGAATGTTTTTAACCCTAAAAGATAGCAGGAATAGCGCTTATCATTTTTTTTCAGATCGACTATCTTCTTTTCAATTATTCCGCCTCATTTCCAATGAGATACCCCTTTTCAGTGCTTAGCCGAATACGTTTTCCGTATTCTTGAATTCCAGGTAGCACGCGGCGCTGCCTTTCCCGGCCAGAAACGTTTAATCGCGGAGGCGAACGTCTTTCTTTGACTCGGGAAAGTTGCGCACGCACCCCTGCAAACGAATCGCCTGATTCGTTTTCCTTCCTTCACTTTCCCCGTTGAACCGATAGCTCTTTCTCTGTCTCTTCGAAGCCGCTTTCTCTCTGCGCATTCTCGGAAGGACTGATCCTATCGGTTTTTCAATACCTACCCCACCCCGCTCATCCATTGGGAGCTGTTACGTCATGCTCCCGGCGAAGCCATGTCGTCGTGCTCCCCAAACTTATAAGGAGGCAACACCATGGCACCATTGCAGGAACAGATTCGATCCATCAACGAACGCTTGCGCGTATTTGGAATCGAGGCGATTCAGGAAATCAAGATGACCGACAAGGGAGGTAACCAGATCGGTCAGATCAAGTACGGCTTCCGGCCCCAATACGTCTTTGACAGCGTCAACGAGGTGCTCGGTCCGGAAAACTGGCGGTACGAACTGACCAAAGATGAGATTTTCGAGTCCCAGGCGGTCGCCGAGGTGCGATTGTATGTGAAGATCGACGGTGACTGGCTGTGCAAGGGTTCGCACAAGGGACAAATGCAGATCGTCAAAGGCAATGTCGGCAATGCCCAGAAAGGGACTATCACCGATGCCATCCAGAAATGCAGTCACTGTTGTCCATCGGCAGCGATGCCTACAAGGGACTGTTGACTTTGTCCTCGACAAGGCCGGTATCGCTCCCACGGTAGGCGAACTAGCCGTTGTGTGGCATGAGAGGAGGGACTGATGGAAAAATTAGAAGGTTCAACGTGCCGGTACTGTTTGAATTCTCGGGAGATTTTTATATAGTGACGCCTTCACTCTCGGCAGCGGAACACTATGCGCAGCAACATTGTGAACTCACTCTAGGCAATGTCCATTCGACCTTGCCACCCGATCAGGTTGAATGGATTTTTTCCTGCCATCCAATCAAAGAGGTCGGAAAAGGGAGTCCGTGTGAAGAGCTAATAACTGACCAAGGATAATTCGAAGAAACAAATTCCAGCAACGCAAACGGCTGCCCCGACCATGACGGTTGGGCAGCCGTTTTTTTTTTGCTGACTTGATGGGTCAAGAAAGGCAAGAAACAAGGCCTTCGGCCAAGAAGGAAGAAGAAACCGGGTGATGGAAGAATCGAAGAAATAGAGGGCAAGACAAACAGGGGCCATCTATTTCTCTGAACGGTGAAATGGCCTAATTGCCGATCGATATCGCCTGGATCAGGCCGCTGGTTTTCAATGCTTCGTTTCATGCCCTTCGATGCTGAAGTTGATGACCGGTTTTGACGGCGTAGGGCTTTCCATAGTTGAGAAACTGATCCCATTCGGCTTTTCCCCTGTCGGGATTTTCGCAATGGTTTTTCTAATGGAAAGGTCGACCACGCTGACATCATTGCCATATATATTCGTTATGAAGGCATATGCACCTGATGGATCAATTACAACACCATGAGCTCCCTTTCCCGTTTCCACAGTATCGGTGACCGAAAAAGTTTGGACGTCTACAACCGACACCGTCGTACTTGGTTGCTGCTCAGTGCCCTGATTGGCAACAACGACGCGGGTATTGTCGGGAGTTACAGCAACTTGGACGGGGCCAATACCGACCTTCACCTTGTCAATGACAGCCAACTTTTCGACATCGACTTTCACTAAAGCATTTTCGCCATTAAGCGATGCATAAACAAACCTACCATCCGGAGAAAAGGCAACCTGAACCGGATTCTTACCGACCGAAATGTCGGTTATCTTGGTGTCGCTGGCAGTATCGATAACGCTCAAGGAGTCGCTCTTGACATTGGCCACGAAGACCCGTTTTCCATCAGGGCTCGGTCGCAACCCATGAGGATATTGGCCAACAGGGATTGTTCGCAAGGGGCTCATCCGGTCAACATCAATAACGCTGACCGTGTTATCCTCTCCATTGGTCACATACACCCGTTTTCCATCCGGAGTCACAATAATATGCGCCGGATGGTTTCCCGTCGGAACGGCCCCATGGACTTTATAGGTTGTCCCATCGATCATAATCGCCTTGGAACCATGTCCGCTCACTACCCAAACTGACTTTCCATCAGGAGAAACCTGCAAATTGTGTGGCCCGCCGATTCCAGAAAGCGTTGCGGTCACTTTGTTGGTGCCAGCGCTGATAACAGTAATGCTGTTTCCTCCCTCATTGGCAACCCAGATACTCCCTCTGATCATTCCGCCCGTTTTTACTGCTGCGAAAACGAAATTGATCCAGCCAGCAATCAGGATCAATGAAATACTATAGAATATTTTTTTCATTGCGTTCACATTGGATGGGAATCTTGAAGTTGAACTCAGCATATGCCGACAACGTTCACGGACCTGCAAAAAAAGTTCATTTTGTGCCAAAGATCTTGTCTCTGTGAAAGTTTTGCCCCATTTGGGAACTCTCCTTGATTCATGGATGATCCTCAAAGGCTGATAAGCTGGGAGGTGAACAGGCTGGCTCACCTCATTTGATCTCTGTTATTGTCAGCACACCGTTTTTATCAACCGCTTTAAAAAGAATCGTGTCCCCCACCTGAAGAGCATTCAACATGCTTTTTTCCTTCACCCTGAACACCATGGTCATTGGGGGCATGTTCAGATTGGCGATTCTTTCGTGTTTGAGGGTCAATTTCCCAGCCTCTTTATTGATCTTACGCACTTGCCCAGAAGTCAGACCCTCTGCATGGACCGTTTTATCGGTCTCCTGGTTATTCCCGGCACTGTGCGCCACTCCCTCAACAAACACACCACATAATCCAACAAGCAGAGCAAGAATCAGGAAAACATAAAGTTTCTTCATGCGTGGTCTCCTTTGCTAAAATAGATCCATTCAACCTGGTAGTGTATGGCAAATAGCCGTCTTAGGCGATCGCCCTCACCAATTACCACATCAATGATCCAGATGATTCCGCGGCTTGCGTATGCGCACCTCAACATTATCGACAGGTTTCGAGGTGCGCGGCATGGACTGCCTTCCTGCAGAGCGGGAGCGGGCAGGCTCCTCCATTTTCTGTTTATACCGGTAGGCTCTTGTCCCCTTGGGGTGTTTGAACCATCCGGGATTTGCATAATCGTTTGGCTTCTGGTCGGCCCGCACCTTGACGACACTGAACATTCCACCCATTTCGACAGAACCGAACGGTCCTTCCCCCGTCATCATTGGCACGGTGTTATCAGGAAGGGGCATCTCCATCTCTGTCATATCAGCCATGCCTCGCTCTCCCATCACCATGTAATCAGGGATGAGCTGGGCAATTTTCTTGCTCAGCCCTCGATGATCGACGCCGATCATTGTCGGTACGTCATGCCCCATGGCATTCATGGTGTGATGGCTTTTGTGACAGTGAAAGGCCCAGTCACCCTCTTCATCGGCGATAAATTCGATCTGCCGCATCTGACCGACGGCGATATCGGTGGTGACTTCAGGCCAGCGGGCCGACAATGGCACTGGTCCGCCATCGGTGCCGGTTACCTCAAATTCATGCCCATGAAGATGTATCGGATGGTTGGTCATGGTCAGGTTGCCAATCCGCACCCGGACCCTGTCATTGAGTCGAACGTTGAGCGAATCGATCCCTGGAAAAATGCGGCTGTTCCAACTCCAGAGGTTGAAATCGAGCATAGTCATGATCTTGGGGGTGTAGCTGCCCGGTTCGATATCATAGGCGTTGAGCAGGAATATAAAATCCCGATCAACCTCTTCAATGAGCGGATGTTTCTCCTTGGGGTGCGTTACCCACGATCCCATCATGCCCATGGCCATCTGCGTCATTTCATCGGCATGGGGATGGTACATGAAGGTTCCGGGGCGACGTGCGACAAATTCATACACAAAAGTCTGGCCGGGTTTGATTGCCGGTTGGGTCAGGCCGGAAACGCCATCCATTCCGTTGGGAAGACGCTGTCCATGCCAATGAATGGAGGTGTGTTCCGGTAGCCGATTGGTGACAAAGATCCGAACGCGGTCTCCTTCGACGACCTCGATGGTCGGGCCTGGACTTTGGCCGTTATATCCCCAGAGATGGGCCTTGAATCCTGGGGCCATCTCCCGCACCACCGGTTCAGCCACCAGATGAAATTCCTTGACGTCATTGTTCATGCGCCAGGGCAGGGTCCAACCATTCAGCGTCACTACCGGATTGTAGGGTCGACCGGTATCGGGAAACAGCGGTGGCATGGTGTCGGCCTGGGTCTGGACCACTGGTTCCGGCAGGGCGGCCAAGGCCACACGGTTGACCATCGCCACAGCCACTGCACCGCCGGCGAGGCCAGCTGCTTTCAAAAAGGCTCTTCTTGTTGTCATCGGTGTTCCTTCAACTCTCTGTCCCTTCCCGCTTTCAATGCGGCTGCTCGGCCCGTTGACTGGCTTTTCGCGTTTCTTTTGTGACTTGCACCATGGAAGGGGTGCCTATAATAGCCGCCTGCAAGGCAGCGTTGGTCAACCAAAAATTCTGCTGCGCATTGATCGCTGAACTCACCGTGTCGATCTGATCCCGCGTGTCGGCCAGCAACTCAAACACCCCTATCAGCATGCCGTTGTAGCGGAGCATATTTTCTTCGGAGATCACCCTGCGCAGCGGCAGCACCTCGTCGCGATAATGTTTGGCGACATCGTAGGCCGTGCGGTAGGCGGCATAGGTTTCCCGCAACTGCGAGCCGGCAGCGCGGACGGTCGCCTCCAACTGATTGGCGGCGGCCAGGGTCTGGGCGTCCATGGCATCACGCTGCATATCCCCCCAGTCGAAAACAGGCAGGCGGACGCCGATTTCATACCCCTTGCGATTGGTATGGGTGCCGGCGGCATCATCAAATACCGTATCGTAGCGCAGGCCGAGTTCAATATCGGTCAGGCTGGTGATACGGGTCAAGCCTTGTGCTTTGGCGGCGGCATGGTAGTTGGCCTGTGCCAGTTGAATGTCGAGCCGTCCGGTTTGGGCATCAGTACTTACTTCCTCAGGACTTCTCGGGGCTTCGGGTAAATCCGGCAACCGGTCCGGCAACGTGAGCTTTTTTTCTTGGTCATCGGAGAGCCCCAGCAAGCGGACCAACTCTTCGCGAGTTGAAATGGCGGTTTGTTGCGCTACAGCCCATTGGGTCGCCGCATCGGCATAGAATGCCTGTTGGCGGGCCCGTTGCAGTCTGTTGAAGTTGCCGATCTTCTGCATGCGGCGAGCGATCTCGGCACTGATCTCGCCGACCTCATTCACCTGTTTGGCATAGTTAAGGTTTTGCTGCCCAGCAACCGCGTTAACCCATGCCTGTCGCACCCGGGTAATTTGATCCACCACTTCGATGGTGAGGCGAACCTGAGACTGCTCGATACGGCGTTGAGCCGCAGTATAACGCATCGGCAAGGTCAATATGTCGAGCAGACCAAACGCTATCAAACGCTCAAACTCTACTTCGTCGGCCAGGCTCGTCCGCTCAAAAATGAAAATCGGATTGGCAATGCGCCCGGTTTGTGCCGCATGAGCAGCATCCGACCAATTCTGCGCCATCAGGGCTTGCAGAGCCGGACTATTGATAAGGGCAAGATGAACCGCGCCCTTTTGGCTCAAGGGTTGGGCAAGCAGTTCTTCCGCTGTCTTTGCCATGGCAGCACGTTGCTCGTCCGTTTGGGCCAGGGACAGATTTCCCTCAGTGAAGGCGGCCGCCACTTGATTGGTCTTGGCAAGGGAATCCCCAAAATTAACCCTGGCGCAGCCGGATAAAAAAACCGTTAAAAGCAGACAGGCAGGAAAGATCTTGTGTGCAAACAGGCGGCCGGGATTCATGGAGTGCCCCCGTGACCCGTGTGTTTGGACGAGTTGTCAGGAAGGGGGGAGGTCAAGGGCTGCTTCGGGATAACCGATTGCTGTTCCGGGGGATCCGGTTGCGATGCCTCTTCCGCGTAGAAACGCCACCCGCCAATTTGGCCGACGGTAACGTTGGCTTCCGGCCAGGAGGAGACCGCCTCCTCCTGATATCTTTGGTATTGGTCAAATACTGATGAATACGAGAAATCAGGAGGGGTAAATCCAGCTGATTGCTGAGTGGCGCTCACTGACTCCTGAAGGGGTTGCGCCTGGATGATCGACAGGGGAAATGGATTTGCCGCAAGCAGGAACACAAAGAAAGCAAGGAAAACTCTGAACCGCCTCGCAACACTATTGGGTTTCATGGCATCCTTGGATGGTGAAAATTGATTTTCTGTTCCCCATATCCGCAATGAGTCCTGTTCAGGCGATGTTGCCTTTTCTTTTTTTCCAATTCGGCAGAAAGGCGGGCACATCCTTCGCGTAATCGTCATACGCACTGCCAAATTCCTGGCGAACCAGTTTTTCCTCCTGTCTGGCCAGTCTGATATAAACAACCAGCAGTACCGGAAACATCAGCATGGTCAATAAGGTCGGCCACATGAGCAAGAAGCCGAGCATGACGAGAATAAAACCATCATACTGCGGATGACGCACCAACCTATACGGGCCGGTGGTGGCCAGCTTCCCTTCTTTCTGTGCGGCATGTAAGACCAGCCAGGCGCGATACGTGAGATAAAAGCCTGCGAATATCATGGCATTGCTCAGCAGGTGAATGGGGTTGGTATGTGGATCTCCTTTCATGCCGAACAGGGTGTGCCAAAGGTGCCCACTGCCATGGGCAAAAAGATCGGATTGCGGAAACTGGGATTGCAGCCAGCCGGAGAGAAAGTAGATGGTCAGGGGAAATCCGTACATCTCGGCAAAAAGCGCGATAATAAAGGCGGAAAAAGCACCCAGCGAGCGCCAGTCGAGCTTGGTTTTCGGTTTGATGAAACTGAAGGCGAAGAAGATAAAGATGGCCGAGTTGATGATGACCAGGGACCATAATCCGTATGCAGGGGCTGTCTCGTTCATAGTTCATTCCTCCTTTGCCGGTGGAATTTCATGCCGATGCCCATGATCGTCTTTATGGTGGCCGGAGTGACCATGGTGCATGAAAATATGCATCAACGGGCACAACAGCAAAACCAGGTACGGCAGAGCGGCCAGGAGGTGCGCCTGATGCTCTGTCCAAAGAAAATAGCCGCATGCCGCAATAAATGCCAGAAAAGCCAAGTGCGGCCCTGAAAGAAGCCTCAGGACATTTGATAAAAAATCCTTGCTCGCCATGGTCTAGTCTCTCAATAAAGGTTGAACCCGACAACCCCGTTCGCCCTCGAAAATGTTAAGGTTCCCAATTCCTTAACGGCGAATGACTTGTTCACTGTTTCCGGAGAATTGTGCAACCGGCATAAAAATCGCCCCTGGCAGAACATTGACATCGTCCTTTTGACCAGGGGCGATATCATTGGCGAGAGATGGCGATTACTTCGTTTTCATTTCCTGTTGCATCATCATGCCCTGCATCATCTCCTGCATCATCATCATCTTTTTCTCCATCATCCCCATGCGCTCATCCATAGGCATGCCTTTTTCTCCCATCATCTCCTTCCCGCCCATCATGCCTTTTCCGCCCATCATGCCCTGACCTTCCATCATTTTCATGCACTCCTTCATCATCTGCATCTGGTCTTGCATAAGTGCCTTTCGCGCCGCGGGGTCATTTTCCATCTCGATCTTTTTTCGCATCTCCTCCATCTTTTTTGTCTGGGTGTCCATTTGGCCCATTTGCATCTGGTCAGTGTTCATCTGGGTCGTAGCTGGCGCATCCTTCTTTTCAGGGTGATGCTCATCCACAGCCAAAGCAGATCCGGCAAAGAACAGCATCGACATCAGAGACGCGGTCACAATCATTTTTTTCATTTTCGTTCTCCTTGTGCACTGATTGTTAAAAGTAGGGGATTATCCCCCTTGCCCAATGGTTTTCACATCAGCTGATTTTTGCTCGCCGCAACCGCAAGGCATTGCCGACGACAGAAACCGAAGAGAGGCTCATGGCCCCTGCAGCGATCATGGGCGACAACAGGATGCCGAGGATAGGGTACAGCACCCCGGCTGCCACCGGTACACCCAGTGCGTTGTAGACAAAGGCGAAAAAGAGGTTTTGCTTGATGTTTGCCATGGTGGCGCGAGAGAGTTTCCTCGCCCGGACGATACCGGTCAGGTCGCCCTTGACCAAGGTGACGCCGGCCGATTCCATGGCGACGTCGGTACCGGTGCCCATGGCGATGCCGACCTGGGCCTGGGCCAAGGCAGGAGCGTCGTTGATACCGTCACCGGCCATGGCAACGATGCAACCTTCATCTTGAAATTTTTGTATGACAGCCGCCTTTTCATCAGGCAGGACTTCGGCCACCACCTGATCAATCCCCAGCTTGGCTGCCACCGCTTCGGCGGTTACCCGATTGTCGCCGGTCAGCATCACCACCCGCAGCCCTTCATCGTGTAATACCTGAATGGCCAGCGGCGTGGTTTCCTTGATAGGGTCGGATACCGCCAGTAAACCGGCGAGCTTGCCATCAACGCTGACGAACATAACCGTCTGCCCCTCCTTGCGCATGACTTCGGCCCGTTGTGCAAGTTCCTCGGTGGCCACGCCGAAATCCTGCATCAGTTTCAGGTTGCCGAGCGCCACGTTGCTCCCCCCGACCATGCCGGAAACACCCTTGCCGGTATGGGACGCAAAATCTGTGACTTCAGCGAGTGTGACGCCTCGTTCTTTGCTGCCCTCCACGATGGCCGTTGCCAATGGATGTTCACTCACCTTTTCAAGGCTGGCTGCAAGCTGCAGCAGTTTTTCCTCGCTTACCTGGGCCGCTACTGCCAGATCGGTCAGTTTCGGCTTGCCAAGGGTCAGGGTGCCGGTTTTGTCCACCACCAAGGTGTCAATCTTGCGCAAGGTTTCGATGGCTTCCGCATTTTTGAACAACACCCCCATGGTCGCTCCCTTTCCGGTAGCCACCATGATGGACATGGGGGTAGCCAAGCCCAAAGCGCAGGGGCAGGCGATGATCAGTACCGAAACCGCAGCGATGACAGCATGGGCCAAGGGAGGATCAGGACCGAAGTAATACCAGATGCCAAAGGCTATGAGGGCAATGGCTATGACAATGGGCACGAAATATCCGGCAACGAGATCAACCAGCTTCTGGATCGGTGCCCGGGAACGCTGGGCCATGGCGACCATCTGGACGATCTGGGCAAGCAGGGTGTCGCGCCCCACTTTTACGGCCCGCATACTAATCGTGCCGGTGGTGTTGACCGTGGCGCCAATCACTTTGTCGCCCTGCTGTTTTTGAACAGGAAGAGGTTCACCCGAGATCATTGATTCATCGACGGAACTTACGCCGTCGATAACTAAGCCGTCTACTGGCACCTTTTCCCCCGGTCGAATTCGAAGCACATCACCTACCTGGACGCGTTCGAGGGGAATATCAACCTCGCTACCATCCTCATTAATCTTCCGCGCTGTCTTTGGAGCCAGCCCCAGGAGTGCCTTAATAGCGGCACCGGTCTGATTACGAGCCTTCAGTTCCATAACCTGACCCAGCAGAATCAGGGTGACAATCACGGCCGCAGCCTCGAAATACAAGCCAACCGTGCCATCATGTCCGCGCATGGTGTCAGGGAAGATACTCGGGAAAAGAACAGCAATGATGCTGTAGAAATAGGCGACCGAGACACCCAGTCCTATCAGGGTAAACATGTTGAGGCTTTTATTGATCACGGATTGCACCGCCCGGACATAAAAAATCCAGCCGGCCCACAGGACCACTGGTGTAGCCAGGAGCAATTCCAGCCAGCCAAGGAATTTGGTAGAAGCCATGGTGTCGATGACATGGCCACCGGGCAGCATATTCCGCATGGCGATAATCACTAATGGAATGGTGAGCACTGCGGCAGAGATGAACCGCTTGCGCATAAAATCGTATTCGGGATTCGCCTCCCCCTCATGCACATTGATGACATGCGGCTCAAGGGCCATGCCACATTTCGGACAGGAACCTGGACCATCCTGGATGACTTCCGGATGCATAGGGCAGGTGTATGTGTTACCGGTAATCGGTTCGTGCCTGTCAGATTGAACTGAAAGCTTCGGCATGGCCGTGGAAGATTTTCCGGCACTTTTTTTGAACGTTTCTAGGCAATGCTGACTGCAGAAAAAAAGCTTTTTCCCCTCAAAGTCATAGGGCAAAAAGGCATTCGGGTCTTCAGTGCTCATGCCGCAGACAGGATCGGTAAAAATATCCTGCTGGGAGTGATGGTGGAATTGCTTTTGGAGCTGGTGCTTCGTGCCTGTCATCTGCTGCACCTCCCCTTGAAGAAAATTTATGTTGCCGGTGCGTTGAGCAAAGACAATAATTAGGGTGAAGTTCAAGTAAAACAGTTGGTTGCACTTGCTGTGTTGGTAATCAACCCTTGGAAAGGGGTATCTTTTTTATCTGCGTGTAAAAGAAGTCTTGCTACCGGTCTCCTCTCCAATGTTGCCAAGATGGAAGAATGGATAATTTAGAATGGATAATTTAAATACTTTTGTCGCTTTGGTTTATGGCTCTATCACTGAATAGAGCCATTCATGGTCTCCCTGGTAACGGAATCGTAGTTTAAATATAATTCTTGTCGTACTCCTTGACCATAAGGCAGGGATAATTAATCAGCGAGGTGATTGAACTATCTTCTCAGTTGAGGGTGAATAATAGAAATCCTGAATTCGTGTCGCCCTCGGCCAGACCTGCTCTTTTAGGGCTGTCCGGGCCGAATGTCAGCCCGCAAAGGAACTAGAAAGTTTCTCTGTAAACGCCTGATGCTGCCTCAAGTACAGCTGTGGGGTAGTGAGCGATCAGGAAAAGACAGGAGCTTTGGGGACAGACCACGTTTTATAGTTTCAGTTTTTTGTGAAAAGTCCTTCTTTTCCAGGTGTTACTCCTTGACGTGGTCAAAAAAAGAAGACATTTTATTAAGCTGCTTTTTTCCAAAGCTGCTGTTTCTCAAATTCCCTGGGGTTCATATACCCCAGAGAGGAATGACGGTGTCTGCTGTTGTAAAACATCTCGATGTAATCGACGATATCCTGCCGGGTAGCAGATCGGCTGAGATACCTCATTCCAAAAACCAGCTCAATTTTGAGGCTGCCGAAAAAACTCTCGGCCACAGCATTGTCCCAGCAATCGCCTTTTCTGCTCATACTGGACAGTACCCCATGGTTCTTGAGCAGT
>JGI24728J21555_1000253_pt1 | contig 31745 bp, 27 predicted proteins | sample EPASupsiteSAE305_FD_21555 | JGI IMG/M metagenome (IMG submission 21555) | reverse complement strand
GATTCAATCAGGTTGCTTCGGTGCAGGCTTTTTTCTATGGGCTGAAACCGGCGGTGCTGGCTATCGTCGTTATGGCGGTTTTTCGCATTGCGAGCAAGTCCTTGAAAACCCCGTATCTTGTGGCTGTCGCGCTACTTTCCTTCATCGCTATGTTTTTCTATCAGGTTCCTTTTCCGTTGGTCATTTTCGGTTCCGGTATCCTTGGTTATTTGGGCTTAAGCGTTTGTCCTCATTATCTGGGCGAGGCCTGCCCTAGATGGATTCACGGCGGCAAAACACTGGTGAGTTCTTCAGACAACAACGATGGAATCATTGACATTCTTTTAACCTCAGAGACGGACGGAAAATTTGCCCCGACCTTGATGAGGAGTTTGAAGGTGCTGATGACCTGGGGAGGAATTTGGCTGGGGCCGGTCCTGCTGTTGCTCCTGATGTTGGGGCCAGATCATGTGTATTCGCAAATCGCGCTCTATTTCAGCAAGCTGGCGACAGTCACCTTTGGTGGGGCTTATGCGGTACTGGCCTATATGGCGCAGGAGGCGGTTGCCAACTATGGCTGGCTCAAGCCGGGAGAGATGCTTGACGGCTTGGCGCTTGCTGAAACGACCCCAGGGCCATTGATTCAGGTGGTGCAATTCGTTGGTTTTCTCGGGGCCTTCCGGTCTCCGGGAATCCTCAATCCATATGTGGCCGGTATCTTCGGGGCATTCCTGACCGTGTGGGTGACCTTTGCGCCCTGTTTTCTCTGGATCTTTCTGGGGGCACCGTATGTCGAGAAACTCCGAAATAATAAGGTGATGAATGGTGCGCTTTCAGGGATCACCGCAGCGGTGGTCGGCGTCGTGCTCAATCTCTCCATCTGGTTCGGCATCAATGCGATGTTCGGTCGTACCGGTGAGACGCATCTGTTTGGTGCAACCATCCCTTCCCCGGACCTGGCAACCGCCGACTGGTTTGCCATAGCATTGTCCGCACTCTCATTTCTCGCTATGAAATATCTCAAACTGGATATGATTCCCGCACTCATCGGTTGCGCTGGAATCGGATTTCTTTGGAAGACACTCATATAGGAGCAAAAACATGGAAAAAACCATTTCAACAACGGAACTCGCCGGAATGCTGCAGGCAGGGAACCCCGTGACTCTGCTCGATGTCAGAAGAAAAGAGGATTACGAGAAAGCACCCTCTGGAATTGCTGATACTCCTTGGCGTGATCCATCTGCGGTAGCGGAGTGGATGCATACTCTCCTCAAACAGGAGGAAGTGGTGTTGTACTGTGTCCGGGGTGGTTCGGTCAGTCAATCGGTGCAAAAACAATTAGCCGATGCGGGTTTCAAGGCAAGATATGTGGAAGGCGGGCTTGAAGCGTACCAGAAGGCAACACCAAATAGCTGAGTCATTGTATCACGACACCTGGACACTTTTTTTGTTTTATGTACATGGTGGGCTGACCGAACGGTATGGCAAACCGTTGATTCTGTACGGGGTTGATTTTGATCTGTAACCCCTCGATATTTTTTAACAGCATTGGTTCCAACGGTGCAGGAAAGACCACGCTCATGGAATGCCTGGTAGGGCTGCTCCCGGTAAACGAGGGTGCAGTCTCTTTCCATGGTGCGCCGCTGCCAATTATGCACTGGCGTGAAGCCACGTTTTATCTCCCCCGATGGCATTTCCTCTTAGAGCGATCAACCTGCTGATCTGGTTCGTGATCAACGCCCTGTTTGCCCTCACCACTCCACTCCTTCTGCTCGGGGCCACGCTTCCCGTTCCTGACCTGGCCACTGCCGGCTGGTTCGTTTTACTGCTGGCCGGTCTCTATTTTTGGCCCATGAAATATGGCAAGTTTGAAGTGATCACCGAACTGACTGCCCGTAAGCGACCTCTTTTATCCTCTTATTTTATTGTATGTTTATTGTTGGTTGCAACAGCCAGCAGGATTCTTTAACAACCCGCTGGTCACTAATTGAGAAAAAATAGTGTTTCATTTCAATCAACAACCAGTGTCTAGGGGGCGAACTTTTTTCTTCTTTTTCTGAAGAAATAGTCAGTAATACTTCAGTAGGTTCCGCACTCAAAACATCTTATCTTGGTATCAACAAACGGGATGCCATATGCGTATATTACTCATTGAAGACCAGGTCAAGGTTGCTGAAGCCCTCCGGCACGGACTCGAAACCGAGCGTTTCAACGTGTCTGTCGCCACCACCGGAGAAGAAGGCTTTTACCTTATTTCTTCTCAAGTTTTCGACCTTCTCATCCTTGACTTGATGTTGCCTGGACGCGATGGTTTGGAAATCCTGCGTACCTTGCGTAACCGAGGACAGGATACGCCGGTCATTATTCTCTCGGCGCGTGACGCAGTCCAGGACCGGGTACTCGGTCTTAATCTCGGGGCGGACGATTATCTGGTCAAGCCCTTCGCCTTTGAAGAATTACTGGCACGCATCAGATCCCTGTTCCGGCGCGGACGCTCCCAGGATATGCTGCGTTTTATTGTTAATGATTTGGAACTAGACCGGGTCACGCGACGGGTTACCCGCAACGGCACTGTGATCGAACTCACCACCCGCGAATACGAGCTGCTCGATTACCTGCTACTCCATCAGGGACGCGTGGTGTCGAGGGAAATGTTAGTTCGCGAAGTATGGCGCGAAGCGGCGCGAGCCACACCTCTGGACAATGTCATCGACGTGCATATCGCCCGACTGCGCCGCAAGATCGACAATGGTCACGCGCAGCCACTGATTCACACCCTGCGTGGCGTCGGCTTCATGATCCAGGAGAAGGCACCGTGATCGCAGCATGGCGCCGGCTGACCCTTCGCTCCCGACTCACCGCTGCTTTTGCGTTGGTGTTCGGCGCCATGCTGCTGGCCTATGCGCTGGCCGTCTATCTGTTGATCCGTGACCGTTTCGCCGCTGAGCTGGACCACCGTCTGGATCAAGAAGTTGAGATCGCTGAACGTAGCATTGATCGAGATGTAAATGGCCGACTGACCTGGCGAAACGCCCATAATTCCGAAGAAGGAGAGTGGACTCGCAACGTGGCCTGGATTGATGTCTGGCGCGCTGACGGAACGCTTGCCCTACGCCGCCAAGACGCGGCGACCGGCTCGGGAGAGACGTCCCTCCCGCCACTCGATATCGCCTGGACAGGCCTGCGGTCCCTGGAGCTTCCCGGCGAGATGCACCTGCGACTCCTGCAACGCCGCGTTTCCCTTGAAGGCGAAATGGTTCTGGTGCGCGCCGCTCTCCGTGAAGACGACTTCGCGCGTGGTCTCGTGGTCGTCCTGTGGGTTATGGCCGGCGGTCTGCCCGTCGCCTTACTGGCAGCGGGGGCGGGCGGCTACTGGCTGGCCGGCCGGGGGCTCGCGCCCATCCACCGCATGGCCGGGGAGGCCGAGGCCATTCACGCCGGACGGTTGGACGCGCGGCTTCCTGTGGACAACCCGTTCGACGAACCGGGACGGCTTGCCGTCGCCTTTAACGCCCTACTAGCGCGGCTGGAGGCTGCCTTCGGAGAACTTAGACGTTTCACCGCCGATGCCTCCCACGAACTGCGCACGCCGCTCACGGTAATTCGCAGCGTGGGCGAGGTGGGCCTACGCGAGCCGCATTCGGAAGCCGAGTACCGCAACATGATCGGCACCATGCTTGAGGAGGTTGATCGGCTCACCCTGCTGACCACCATGCTGCTAGAGCTGACCCGCTCCGAATGCGGGCGAGCCGAGATGAAGTGCGAGCAAATTGATCTGCGTGAGCTCATCCGTGATGCGGCAGGCTTCCTCGGCGTGCTTGCCGAGGAGGGGTATGTGTGCATCGACCTCGAACTGCCTGAAATCCCTGTTCTGGTTTCAGGCGACTGGACGATGCTACGCCAGGCCCTCATCAATCTGCTGGATAATGCCATCAAGCACAGCCCGACCGGCGCGACGGTCACGCTGGCCTGCCAGGCAGGTGATCAACAGATGAAAATCAGTATCAGCGATCAGGGCGATGGCATTTCGGTGGAGCACTTGCCACATGTCTTCGAACGTTTCTACCGGGTTGATACCTCCCGCTGCCAGGATGGAAACCGCAGCGGCGGTTTCGGCCTCGGACTGGCGATTGCTCGCTGGACCGTGGAAGCACATGGCGGACAAATAGCTGCGAAAAGCTCACTTGGTAAGGGCGCTCATTTTGAAATCTCGCTGCCCCCTCTTCAGCAGAGTTTTGAGACACTTCCAACTTGGAGGGGAAATTAAATGCAGGCAAATACAGTCCACCATCATGGCTAGGCAATTCTTTCCAGCTTACCTGTAAGGAGATTCTCATGAACACCCGTCATTTCTATATCGTGCTCACCATCCTTGTCGCCGTGCCCGCCATCGCCTTTGCAGGCTGGTTTGGCGACGAGCGTCCACCTGTCAACGGTAAACCGTTGTCGGAGATTATCAAGCTGGTCGAGGATGCCGGTCACAAGGCCATCATTGAAGTGGAATTCGAGGATGGCGGTTATGAAATCGAGGCTCTGGACGCCCAGGACAACGAGATCGAGCTCAAGGTCGATCCCGTCAGCGGCAAGGTGAGTACGAAATGACCGAACAGGTGCCTCCTATGCTGACGGCGAGGGGGGTCGCTAAGCGCTATGGCGAGGCCATGACGCTGGATGATGTAGACTTCGACCTCGCCCCCGGTGAGATCCTCGGTATCATCGGGCCTAACGGTGCCGGCAAGACCACACTGATGGAATGCCTGACGGGATTCCTGTCCGCCGATGGTGGAGAAGTGCGCTTCTATGGTGAACCGTTGCCGCCAGCGCGTCGCCGCGAGGCAATGTTCTACCTGCCTGATGGGGTGTCGCCTTGGAGCGACCAGCCAGTGTGGCGCGTCACCGGGCTCTTTCGCGAAATCTTCAGCCAACCCCTTGCCACCGAGGTGACGATCATTCGCCGGATCGAACTCGCGCCGGTCCTCGCCAAGCGAGTGGCGGAGCTTTCCAAGGGCTACCGCCGGCGCCTGCTGCTGGCGCTGGCGCTCATCACCCCCCAGCCAATCCTGGTCCTCGACGAGCCTTTCGACGGTTTTGATCTGCGTCAGACCCTGCACGTCATGGACCTACTGCGCGAGGTGGCGACCGAGCGGGCGTTGATCCTCTCCATCCATCAACTGAAAGATGCCGAGCGCATTTGCGACCGCCTGCTGCTGCTCGCCGCCGGTCGCCGCCTGGGCTTCGGCACCCTGACCGAACTGGCTGTCCTGGCAAGCGTTGCCAGACCCGATCTCGAGGAGGTGTTTCTTGGTCTCACCGAATAACAAGTCAGCCGTGGCAACACGTCTTGCCGCGCTCTTCGCGTTCGAATTGCGCCGCCTGCTTGGTGGACCCGCCTTCTGGGCATTGTTGCTCATCCTTGCGCCGTTGGCGGGCTATGGCTATGTGGAGGCAGTGCGCCTGTTCGGCGAAGCGAGCCGCACCGCCTTGCAATTCCCGGAGATGGCGCGTGGCATGACGCCGCTGGACGGTATTCTCGTTCCGACCTTTGGCGCCTTCTACCTGGGAACAACCCTGCTTTTCCCCTTTGTAGCTATTCGGGCGCTAGGCCAGGACCGGGAGAGCGGCGCCGTCAAACTGGCTTTACAATGGCCGCTGTCACCTGGAACGCTCGTTGCGGTAAAACTTGCAGCCGTCAGCACCGCATGGGGGCTGAGCCTCATCATACCGCTATCGGCATTGGCCTTCTGGCTGTTTTCCGGTGGGCATCTTGCATGGTCCGAAACGGCCAACCTCCTGCTCGGCCACGCCCTTTACGCCTTGGCGGTGGCGGGCATCGCGCTCTTCGCGGCAGTGCTCGCCGAATCGTCGGCTACCGCAGCCATCGTCACCCTGGCCTTCACTCTCGGCTTCTGGGTGCTCGACTTCGCCGCTGCCACCGGCCCCGAATGGCTGAAGACTCTGGGCGGAATTTCGCCGACCCAAGTACTCAAGGTATTTGAGCGCGGGTTGTTCCCGACCGGGCAATCCATCAGCCTCGCCGCATTGGGACTTGGCCTGGCTGTGCTTGCCGCGGCCATCCTCCCGCCTGGCCTTGCCCCGCAGGCACGACGGCTACGCGGTGTAACCAGCATTGCCGTCCTGACCGTAGTTCTGGCGGTGGCATCCCTGATATCGTCGGCTGTCGATGTTTCCGAAGATCGCCGAAACAGCTTCAACCCCGCCGACGAAGCAGCGCTTACCCGCATGGACCAGGGGTTGACGATCACCCTGCATCTCACTCCGGAGGACAGCCGGGCGCTCGAATATGCCACCAATGTGCTGGCGAAGCTGAAACGCATAGTGCCGGGTCTGACTGTGCGTTGGGCTGAGACCAGCAAGGCGGGGATCTTCGGCGCTGCCCAGGATGAGGGCTATGGCCGTATCGTCTACGACTACGCTGGCCGTACCGCCACCAGCCGCTCCAACAGCCCGCGCGAAATCCTGCCCATCCTTCATGAACTGGCCGTTGTACAAGTAACACCGGTCGACCTGCCGACTTATTCGGGCTACCCGCTGGTAGCCGATACACGGGCGGCAGAAGTCTGGTTTTATATTTTTTTGCCCAGCCTGATTTTGCTCATTGGCTGGCGTCGAAGCAGGCCTGGACGGCTGCCTGTTCATTTCAGAAACCTGTACCAAGGAGATCTACAATGAAAACACCTACGCTTTCCGTTTTGTTCGCCGTCATTCTGGCGGCCTTCACGGCAACCACCGTCCTTGCCGCCCCGGCGGTCGAGGCCTTCGATGCCGAGACTGTCGGCGCTGAACCCAAGTCCCTTGCCGCCGCTGTCGGTAACTGGATCGTCGTCGACGATACTGGCAACAAACTCCTGTCGGTCAACGGCAGCAAATGGGCGAAAGGCCAAACCTCAGCAGGTCTGGCCGACAAAGCACGGGCGCTTTACGGCGAGCGCTACGCGGAATTCCTCGACAACGTCCAAGCCTACGCCTACTTCCCCATCGCGGTGATGAACGAGGTGAAGGATTTCCGGGAAGGCACGATCACTGTGCGCTTTAAGGGCGTGGCAGGGCGCATCGATCAGGCCGCTGGCATCCTGTTCGATGTCAAGCCAAACGGTGACTACTTGACTCTGCGCGCCAACTGCCTGGAGGACAATCTCGTGTTGTTCAAGTACGAAAAGGGCCGGCGTTCATCGGTTAAATGGATTCGCAACACACCAACTCCCGCTGGCCAGTGGCATGAGTTGAAACTGACGGTTACCGGCAGCATGATCGAGGGTTTCCTCGATGGCAAACCAACCTTGAGCCACGACCTCGGCCGACCGGTATCGGGGCGAATAGGCCTATGGTCCAAAGCAGACAGCGTGGTATATTTCGATGATTTACGGGTCGATCCTGCCGTCCGTAAGGACTAACGCCATGATCAAGTTGGGGTCGATTCGGAATTTTGGGGAAAGCGTACGTTCATTAAAAATAAATGTAACAATTACATGCTGTTCCACATATTACAGTGCTTTATTTTCCGTTTTCTGAGGTGGCCCTTTGTTGTTGTAATTTTCTGTTTAGCATCAGCAGTCCCCTCATATCCCCAAAAAACAGGGGTGACGGGATATCGGGAACTGCTGAGACTTTTTTACAAATGGCCCTTCATTGAGCCTGTCGCAGAACTGATGCAATGAAATTCAATATATGTTATTGAATTTATAGTATTAGTTGAGGTTTCCAGACTTCTCGCTCTGCCGAAGGAAAAATCCATGCGCCGTCGATTTCACAAGCCCAATCGGAGTCAACTGCATCTGCTGCCGATCTCGATCGACCAGTGGGTGGAGGAAAATCACCTTGCCCGGTTTCTTTGGGATTGTGTGGAGCATTTCAATCTGGGGCAGTTTTATGCGGCCTACGGCGATGAAGGCGCGCCGCCTTATGATCCGCAGATGATGCTGGCCGTCTTGCTGTACGCTTGGTGCCTGGGCATCCGGTCGTCTCGGCGGATCGCCCAGGCCTGCGAAGATCAAGTGCCGTTTCGGTGGCTGACCGGCAATATCCGGCCCGATCACTGCGCCTTTGCCCGTTTCCGCAGCCGTCACGAGGAGGCGATCAACCATCTGTTCACCCAGGTGCTGTCGCTCTGTCATGAGGCGGGCCTGGCCAAGGTGGGCAAGGTCTACCTGGATGGGACCAAGATGCAGGCCAGTGCATCCCTGGCTGCCAACCGCACGCTTGCGCATCTGGAACAGGAGATCGTGAAGATGCAGGGGGAAATGAAAGACGCCGACGCTGCCGACGACGCACGGCACGGCAAGGATCGGAGGGGCGATGAACTGCCCGCCGGGTTGCGCGGCAAGCGCGAGCGGCTGGCGCGGTTGCAGGAGGCCAAGGAGCGCCTTGAACTGGCGGCAACGGCCGAGCGTTTGGCGCAGGAGTCGAAGCTGGCCAAGCGGGCGGAAGAGGAGGCGCAGAGCGGCAAGAAGAAGCCCGGCCGCAAACCAGCGAGCCCTGATGCGGCGGTCGACCATGATCGCAAGGCGAATCCCACGGACCCTGCGAGCCGGATCATGAAAACCAGCCAAGGCCATGTGCAGGGATTTAATGCCCAGGCGATCGTGACAACGGGGCAATGTATCGTCAGCGCGGAGATCACCCAGGACGAGAACGACGTCCACCAGTTGGAGCCAATGTTGGCGGCGCTGGCGGCCACCTTGGAGGCAGCCGGGATCGAGGATCGCCCTCCGGCGCTGGCGGCAGATGCGGGCTACTGGCATGACCAGCTGGAGGTGAAGGAGCTGGAGCAGAAAGGCCCTGCGTTGTTCATCGCCACGGCGAGTCGATTGAAGGAAGCGCAGGCGCACCAGGCGGAAGGCTCTCCCCAGGGCCGAATCCCTGACGACATCACCCCCAAGCAACGCATGGCGCGCAAGTTGCGGACCAAGGTGGGGCGGGCCGTCTACAAGTTGCGCAGCCAGACAGTGGAGCCGGTCTTTGGACAGATCAAGAGCATCATGGGCTGCAGAAGCTTTCTCCGCCGTGGCCTGGAGGCGGTGCAATCCGAGTGGTCGCTGATCTGCGCCTGTTTCAACCTCCGCAAGCTCTACAGGGCGGCCTATGGGGAGTGATGAACAACGAAAATCGGCGATGAAGGCGCTCTGAACCGGCGGCAGGTCATGGTTGAACGGCAAAAACGCGGTCTCAGGCAGACTTCGGGATGTCAAACGAGATTCCAGGAACATTCTTCACCCAGAAAGGCCCGCTTGAGGCCAGAGACTGGAAAACTTCGGCAATGATTCTGCGACAGGCTCCATTGCACGAATGTTGGGGTTACTCCTCATTGGCAAGCGTTATCTGCACATACTCACCATGCAAACCATTCAAACCATCACTGATTGCTATTGGGGATCTCGGTGGCACTGCTCACTGGTATTCTTTGACATAAAGAAACGGTACACTTCACCGCAATCCTCTGTTTAAAGGTATATCATGGCTGCCAACACCTCTTCGCCTACCGCCCAACCGGCTCTGTATGAGTGGGCCAACCGTTATCGCCAACCCGTCTCCTTTCTGGTTGCGTTTTGCTGTTTGGCGGCCTTGCTCACGACGGAACACTCCTGGCCGCGTATCAGCATCATTGATGTCCTGGTCGAAACTCTCGGCTTCCTGCTGATCGGTATTGCCGCCTTTGGCCGGACATGGTGCTCTCTCTACATTAGCGGCTACAAGGCCGACCGGATCGTCTGCGAAGGGCCATACTCCATCGTCAGGAATCCGCTCTATGTGTTCAGCTTTATCGGGGCGATGGGTATTGGCCTCGCTTCCGAGAACCTGTTGGTGCTCGCCCTGCTTCTCAGCGCTTTCCTGCTCTATTATCCGCTGGTCGTGTTCGCCGAGGAAGGCCATTTGCAGGCCAAGTTTGGCCAGCCCTATATCGAGTATACGCACAACGTGCCCCGATTTGTCCCCCGGCACCTGCGACCAGTGGAGCCAGACATCTATCCCGTCCGACCTCGTCACTTCCGCAAAGCGCTGCCTGACGTATTATGGTTTTTTTGGTTTTTCATGATTCTGCAATTGGTTGAACGGATGCACCAGGCGGGATGGTTGCCGGTTTGGTTTCGCATCCCTTGACGTGATAATCTGGTTACCCAAGGTTGTCGTCGGATTGTAGCCACGAAGAGGTGACTATTGTGAAGGAATTTTATTGTGCTCGTTTTCATTAGATTAGAGTCCAACGGATTGAATCATCATCATCCCATTTCAGGCTCGATCCGCGATGTTTGATTCAATTCGAGTACTTTATAGACCGTCGATCGACCGATATTCAATTGCCTGGCAATCTCCGTCGCACCAACACCCTGGCTGCGCAGAGTGCGGACTTTCTCCTTATCCACCGAGGGCTTTCGGCCAAATTTAATACCCTTGGCCTTGGCTTCCAACCGTCCTTCATTGGTACGCTCAAGTATCCGTTGTCGTTCCGCTTGGGCTACAGCCGATAGGATAGTAACCACCATTTTGCCCATGGTCCCTTCCGTGCTGATTCCGTCATCCAGAAATCTGATTGCAACACCCATATCGGGGTAACCCCAACATTCGTGCAATGAGGGGCCGTTTGTAAAAATAAATTATATTAACAGTATTTACACCTAACCAACTGTCACTATTTCCACGCTTTGCCACTGATTAGGCAGCAAGCTGGAGTCGAGTTTCCATATCCAGCTCGAAACGTCCATAGGGATTGATATGCTGGGTAATGAGCGGGCTCAGTGCCGCTAGATCACGTGGCGTCATCCGGTCCGACCATCCCGGCTCTTCAAGTACCTGCTGGATCATTAAGGTGTTTATGTAGACCATGCTCGCTTGAAGCAGGTGTAGGCACAACAGTCCAATCTCTTGACTGTCCTTACGGTTCGTTGAAATCTCACCCTGCTTTCCATAGTATATGAATCCGTTGGTGCTGTTCCAGCTCTCAACCACATTGAGGCCTTCGTGGATTTCCCGGCGCAGTTCTTCAGAATCCAAATACCGACAAAGGAAAATTGTCTTGATGGCTTTGCCCAACTCTGCCAAAGCCTTGTAAGCTGGATGCTGAATGTTATTCCGACTGAATCTGCGCAAGAGGCTCTCGGCATCTGCCATACCTAGCTTCAGTGCTGCAGCATGTTTTACCATGGTATCCAACTGCTCTTCAATAAGTTCCCAGTTAATCGCCTTGGATGCCATTGCCAGATTTATGTTAGGAAAATTTTGGCTAATCTCTGCCTTGAAAAGTTTCTGCCTGTTAATCCCTTTTAGCCTTGGCATTAGATCAAACCCAAGCAACCTGCAGAAAGCAAAAGCAACGGTGTTCTGGCCGTGGCTATCCACATACTGACGGTCAACTTCCATTTCAGTACAATGCCTCAACACACCCTGGATCATAGCAGCAGCTTCAGAGGAAGAGACCCGCTTGAATTGTGAGTAGATACAGGTAGCATTCTTCTCCACATGCCAGTAGACCATGATCCCCCGGCCACCATATCGGAGGTGCCACTCGGTTAGGAGATTTTGATCCCAGGCAGCAAACTGCTTTGAATCAGCTGCACAGGCTGTGGTAGCGTCACCCCAAATCTTTTGAATTCGGGCCGTCAGGGTGGCATTCACCACCTGTGCAATGGCTTGGCGTAGTCCCTCGTTTGAAATGAACCGCCTGCGGATATAGAGCAAGTCCTTATAATCATCCTCAGGAAGCGACTCCATACTCTTGAGGCCGGTATTAGTACCCATACCAAACAAACAGAGCAGAATCCTCCTCTGGAGAGTCGCTTTTTCCATATGGCTGCGTTCGGTACCGCTTTGAATGAATCGAGAAAAATCAGCTCGCAGGTCTGCTTCCTTTAGCATGTCAAGCAGACTTGTTCCAGGCCAGCGTTGAGTGATCTCTCGCTTGAGAGTTGCCAGATTTCCCGGCTCTTCCTGCGGTTCAAGAGGGGTGACCGATATATTGTGACCGGCTTTCTTAACCGATACGATCTTGACTTTTGGGTTAGCTGATATGCGTTCGTCAAGTGCTTTCAAATGCTGTGTTAGTTCCTCACGCAATGATGTGGTAAAGGCTTTGGCATCCAATGGAATGCCCAAATCCTCGTAGTACACGGACTTCCTCTCTTCAAAATCTTGAGGAAGATCATCCTCCGGATCTCGATATCTCCGACTACCCACTACCCAGATCTCGCGACAACGGAGCTGCTCGCGTAACGCCTTGAGAACACAGATTTCATAGGCTGCTCGGTTGATCTTGCCAGCCTCGACAACCAGCGGCATCCAGCTTGCCGGTACAATGCCTTTCAATGGAACGTCAACTCCTTCCGGGAATATAGTTTTCTTACATTCCAGCAGCGATGTTATCAATTTTAGCGCCTGCATCAGCGATTGGTGTTGGGGGTTTGTACAGCGGAACACCAGGTTGTTGAGCAATTCAGGCAACATCCTCCGATAGTGATAACGATAGGAGCGCTGTAGAGCTGTTTTGACTTTATAGGTATATCCTGCACCAGCTTCAACTTCTTGGATGAAGGTCACCAGCCATTTTTCTGAGGCTTCTGGAAAGATGACCTCCGCCACAATACCTTGAGGTGCTTCCACAGTAGCTTTAGCAATCCGATATAGCTTTGCCATCTTGCTGGGAGCTTTCTGAAGCGCGTCACCCAAGCCTTCATCTATTCGATTTTCAGCCTTCTTGCCCATTTTGTGGACGGTCTCAACCAGAAGGTCGACGAGATGATCAGTAAGTTCCTCACTACGGTGGTGGAGGAAAGCTGTCACCAGGGTGGCCCGCAAAGGAGCTGTATGACGCCGCAGTTCGAACGGCTCTTCAACGGCAGCCCTCTTGGCATACCGTTCCAGTAATTTTGGCGAAACAGCCCTGAAGAGATCGGTTGGCAATCCAATTCCTCTAACCGTTTGTAGACGGGCAACAGCCTTTTTAACACTTTCAAGGCCAGCCTTCCCGGGATCAGCTTTGATGCTCTGCCACATTGTCCAGTCCGCTTCGTCTTTTTCCGAGGATTGAAGCTGGAGAATAGCGTTCAAGCGGACCAATGTCGCGGAGTCCAGGCGCTGGAAAAGGGTCTCACAGAAGCGGGTCTCGTGTTCCTGGAAAGCGGATTGAATCAACCGGTTTGCGTGGTCTGAGGCGGGTAGTTCGATTCGAAGGTCACGACACCGCAATGATAAAGCTTCTCTTACGTGGTCCGTCCGATATCCCCGAGGAATAACTTCCCCAACAAGCCAGTGTTTGAAATTGTCCAAATCGAAGAGGGTAACTTCTCTAAATCCACACCACTTACGAATATCGGCACGGTGTCGTTTAATAGTTCTTCCTTCCCAGTCCAGCTCACGCCACGCTACGACAGGAACTCCTATCTGTTTAGCAATGTTATCAAGGATATCTTTGCCCACTTCCCCCTTGCGGTCAGGAAACCTTCCTTTGACCTGGAAGAACTTTAAAAAAACAGCAAATCCCAAACGTCCATGTGGTGTTCGATTCATCAGTAATCGCTCTTCTTCAGGAAGAATAAGCCACGCCTCTGGGTGAGGAAGGGGATGCGCCATATGAGATCACCAATTCATTCAAACTTGGACATATAAATCACAGATATATTTTCACACGGACTTCACGCGACCGCTGACATCGTGCGAAATCCGGCGAGCAAATCTTTTGCTACTTCAATTCCACAATCAAACACACTCGGTCGACCTCCATAATTCCCCTACCTTCCGCCGCTCGTAGACCGGCTATCACGCGTTCAAGATATACCGAAGAAGAGATGAGCCGATTCTATCAGCGGGTTGCTGCTACCTGGAAAACACAGAGGACTGCTACCGGCAACGATGCCCTGCTCCAACAGATGCTCCAACTGGCATCCCAAGGATATTCCTGGCGCAATCCGGGACGTGACTACCTATACATCCAATTTTCATTGAAATAATCGTTTGATATCCTGCACTTTACCCCAGCGATGACCACCATTGTCAATCTTGACGACCAAAGTTTTTCGGTAACACCGGAATAATCAACTGGGAATTGCAGCTGCGTTTCTCTCTTCTGAATGGCGATCAGTCAAGTGATTTTAGGGTCGCCTCAGAAAACGGGTAGTGTCGAGATGTGGCGCGGTGGCTTTGAGCTCCGTTTCCACATCCTGCTCAGGTGCGCAGCGAACACCATGCTCGGTAATGAGTTCTAGCGCAGCCTTGAATATTCTTTGACGTTTTTTCAAAGTCACCATAACGCACTATTAATCGTTCACTGGGCGATACGATTATGCATAAGTATATCCTTGTGATGGGAAAATATCTCCCTCCCAAAACCTTTCAGGGAATGGGGAAGAAAATAAAACAGAGATTTCCTGCCCAGCCAGTCCATCATGGCGGATTCATCCATGGTCAATAAGCGGGTGTAGATGTCGGTAGCGATTTCAGTGAACCGGGCGACTAGCTCAGGCTCGAAATGACCGCCAGCTTCCTTGTGGAGGATGGCTATGCATTGCGCGAAGGGCAGTGCTTTTTTGTACGGACGATCCGAACTCAGTGCGTCGAAAACATCAACAATGGAAAATATTCGAGAAATCAATGGAATATCGGCTCCATGAAGACCTCGGGGATAGCCATTACCGTTAAACATTTCATGATGATTGGCCACCACTTCCTGTCCGGCACTCAACCACTCCGAAGTGCGGATGATCTGCAAACCCAACTCGACATGGGTGCGCATGATCATGCATTCCTCCACATCCAGGGGACCGGGTTTGAGTAAGATGGTGTCACTGATGCCGATTTTTCCAATGTCGTGGAGAAAAGCGCCGAGAATAAGGCGACGCATTTCTTCAGGCGCCAACCCTACGATCTCGCCGAGATGGATGGCATACAAGGTCACCCTGTAATTATGGGTGTTGGTCTTTGAATCGCGTATGGCGACAGCCGCGCCCAGTGCTGCTGCCATTTCTATATTCGCTTGGAGTAATCGGGTCGAAAAATTGATAACATCTTTGTTGAGAGAGACAATGATCGGATACAGTGCCACTGTCGTCAGAATAATAGCGAGCAGTATGTTGATTACGCTTCGGGCTAGATTGCTGTTCAGGCGATCTATTGTGGCTTGATCGACAACGAAGGTACCTGCTAAATAGCCGTCGACAGGTATGTGTTCTCGTGCAATCGGTATCAATATCTGTATGACCACCTTGCCGTCAACGGTCATTTTCTCGAAATGACGGCGTCCATCCAGGGGAAATTGATGGTAGCGTTGACGCATTGTTTGCTCGATGTCGGCATAGCGCGGATTCACCACTTCAGTGAGTTGTTCTCCGGACCGATTATACAATGCGATAACAACAAAGTGTTCTTGGGCGAACGACAAGGCGCGATTTTGCCACCCCTCTATGTCGAACAGGCTGAGTTGATCCGTCAGAGAGGGGGTCTGCGATGAAAAGGTGTCGGCTTCGTTGGCGGCAAGCGCAATGATATTGGAATCGACCCGCTTTATTTCGAGGTAGAACAATAATCCGCCACCGGCCAATGAAACTAATAACCAGGCCCAAAAGAGGTGAAGAAAGATGGCGCGGTGAATGTTTGTCATGAGAAGGAGAGATTATGTCCTCTATATGGTGCGGAATGCACCGAGGGATAATTGCGTAACAGGTTCCGCTACTGCAAGAAAAGTGTCACGACCTCAAGACGGTTGTCTGGCGTCGACCCGACGAACGCCCCACCGATATTCATCCTGGAATCAATGTGCCGTACTCGAACAATTGCATCGCCCCCTGACTGTTGGAAAGTTCCGAGCTTGAAAGAGACGATCAGTTCATCTTCGACCTGGATAGAGGTGTCGTTTGTTATGGTAATACCCAATCCACCCAAGGAAATATCTCTGATAAGACAGGATTTTTCCTGTTCAACCGACTCCGATCTCTTTCTGTACGATCCTTCGATACCCATTTTTTTTCGATATGATTGCCTGAACTCTAGATGAATGAAAAAGGTGTGTGAGCAAGGGCACACCACCTTGATGGAATGCTGTTTTATTTTGAGATCTTTGACTGCAATTGTCCTCTTTTTTTTGCATGCAAGGCAGCGGATGGTAATTTTGTCGTTTTTGCCAATGTAGTATTTCTGTTCTGTTTTCATGATAATTCAGCATGTAGATTGATTTATTCTATTGTTCATGCCATTAAGGAGATGGTTTTCCGGAAACGTACAAGAGCGAGTACAAAAAGAATCGTACCGATGAGGATTAACACGAGAAAATGAGACCAGACGGCCTCAATTCCTCCTCCCCGGTATAAAATAGTTTGGGCCAGAGCGACAAAATGAGTGGTCGGAGCCAGTTGCATCACGTTTTGAATAACAATAGGCATGCTTTCCCGTGGTGTGACACCACCGGACAGCATCTGCAGGGGGAGCAGCACCAGCATCATCATAAGGCCGAATTGTGGCATGGATCGGGCCACTGTGGCCAGGAAGATACCCATGGAAGTGGTGGCGAAAAGGTGTAATGCTACACCGATGAAAAACAGTGTCAGGGAGCCCTCGATGGCCACCGCCAGCATCCCCTGAACCACGACGATCAAGCTCAATGCGCAGGTAAACAGGACAACTACCCCCATTGACCAGCTTTTGCTGACCATGATCTCCAGAGGAGTAACTGGCATGGCGAGAAGATGTTCGACCGTACTGTGCTCCCGTTCTCGGATCAGGGAAGCCCCGGTCAGGATAATGGAAAGCATGGTTACATTGTTGATCAGTTCCATCACTGCACCGAACCAAGACTGGGTCAGGGCCTGATTGAAGCGGGAGCGAAGCGCCAGGGAAGCCGCAGCCTCGGTTTCCCCCCGATAACGGCGGACAAATTCTGTGACCTCGCTGTTGATGATGGATTGAATGTAGTTGTTGCCGGTGAACGCCTGGGTCATCCGCGTGGCATCAACATTGAGCTGGAGGGCTGGAGAACGACCGGCCAGGAGGTCGCGTTGAAAATCAGGAGGGATATTAATGGCAAAAGTATCCAGCCCGATATCCATGCGGGCGTCCATCTCGCGATGATTGATCATCACGGCGTGAAGGAAATGAGGAGGATAAAAGGCTGCGGCTATACGTGCCGACAGAGGTGAATCGTCTTCATCGACAATGGCAACCGGTGCCCTGTTCAGTGAATCCGGCATGGCGATGGCGGCGGAATACACGCCAACGGTGAAGGCGTAACCGATTAAAAAGAGCAGGATCGGATCCCTAATCAGACAATACAGTTCCTTGTTTCCCAGATGGACAATATTAGCGATGCGCATGGTTAGGACTCCTGTTTTCTGAGAAGCAACGTGCATAACGTCAACAGGACGACGATGGTGAGAGCAAGCGCGAAAAACTCCTTCTGGAGGTCGGCAAATCCCAGCGCCTTGGAGAATATTCCTCGGGTGATGACGAGAAAATGTGCGGTGGGAAAAATATGGCCGATCAGGCGCCCCGCGCCTTTCAGGGATGAAACAGGATTGATCATGCCAGAATAATTGACCGAAAACAGAAGGGTGAGGATGGCTGTCCCAAAAAGTGCCGCAACTTGGCTGCGCATGAATGTGGAAATCAACAGACCCAGTGCCGTTGCGGCAGTGACATACAGCAAAGCAGCCAGGCACAAAGAGGCGAGATCGCCCTTGATCGGCACTCGGAACAAAAACACTGCCATTAGGGCCATAAGACAGAAGTTGACCATGCCTAACCCTATGTAGGGTAGTTGTTTGCCCAGAAGGAACTCCAGCTTGCTCACCGGAGTGACGTACAGATTAACAATAGAGCCAAGCTCTTTTTCCCGAACCACGCTGAGCGCGGTGAGCACGGCTGGAATCATGATCAGCAAAAGCGGAATGACCGCCGGGATCATAGCGATTATGCTTTTGACATCAGGGTTATAACGGTAGCGGGTTTCGATATGTATCAATGGGCCGGCGGATACGAATGAGGATCGGCTGGCCGTCTTGTCGGACAGCCACAGGTTGTGCATGCCGTTAACATACCCCTGGATGGTTTCGGCCCGCTGCGGATTAGCCCCATCGACCCAGACACCGATGGCCGGTTGGCGGTCGCGCGCCAAGTCACGCCCGAAATTTGGCGGCATTTCAATGGCGAGGCTCAATTCCCCCGAGCGCATGCGCCGATCCAAGTCTTGGTAATCGGTAATCGGCGGCCGCTCGATGAAATAGCGTGAGCCCGACAGATTAAGGATGTACTCACGGCTGGTTGTACTTTGATCTCTGTCCAGGACAGCAAAAGCCAGATCCTCCACATCCATACTGATGCCATATCCCATGATCACCATCAGGATGACACTACCCAATAACGACAAGGTGGCGCGGATCGGATCGCGGCGCAGTTCCATAGCTTCACGCCGGGCGTAACTCAAGAGCCGCCCCAGGCTGAAACGGCGGTGCGGTGCGCCGGGGCAATCAGACAGGGAACTGGCAATGGGGGGAGAGAAGAACCCATCGCCGCGTTTTTTTTCACCTTGATCACCCCGCGCACCAGCCTCCTCCAAGTAGCCGATAAAGGCCTGTTCCAGTGTTTCTGTACCGCGTTCGGCCACCAAGTCCGCAGGACGGCCACTGACCAGTACTTTCCCCTCGTGCATCAAAGAAATCCGATCACATCGTTCAGCCTCGTTCATGAAATGTGTAGAAATAAAAATGGTGACGCCGTCCCGTCGGGCCAAATCGATCATGATCCGCCAGAATCCATCGCGGGCGATGGGATCGACCCCCGAGGTTGGCTCGTCGAGAATAAGCATCTCCGGTTTGTGAATCATAGCCACGGCAAGGGACAACCTCTGTCGTTGGCCAAGCGGCAAATTATCGGGTCGTGCGGCCATGGCATCGCCCAGATCGAATCGCTCCGCCATTTCGCGGACCCGGTCGGAAATCAGCTCGGCCGGCACACTGAACAAGCGAGCGTGGAGCGCCAGGTTCTGCTCCACCGTCAACTCGGAATAGAGCGAAAAGGATTGGGTCATATAGCCGACCCGGCGCCTTAGCCCAATATCCTTAGGGTTCACCGATTGACCGAAGAGTTGGGCCTGCCCTGCGCTGGCTGGCAGCAAACCTGTCAGCATTTTCATAGTGGTCGTCTTGCCGCAGCCGTTTGATCCGAGAAAACCGAAAATTTCGCCGCTGACAATCTGGAAGCTGACCCGATCAACCGCAACAAAGTCACCGAACCTCATGGTCAGATCCTTGGCCTCGATTGCAACCTTATTGGAATCGTCAGTTATCTTGGGGACGATCACCACCGGTTGATAGTCTTTGCGGCGTTCTTCCGGTAGCAAGGCAATGAAGGCATCTTCCAGCGACCCGGTACCGGTCCGGTCTAGCAAGCTGGTCGGGGTTCCGGTCGAGAGCACTTGACCGTCAGCCATGACCGCAAGCCAATCGAACCGGGCAGCCTCTTCCATGTAGGCGGTTGCCACCAGCACGCTCATACCTGGCCTAGTAGCGCGAATCTGTTTGATCAGTTTCCAGAATTGAACCCTGGATAGTGGATCGACCCCGGTGGTCGGCTCGTCGAGAATCAGCAGGTCGGGATCGTGGATCAAAGCGCAACAGAGTCCAAGTTTCTGCTTCATGCCACCGGAAAGCTTACCGGCCGGCCGATCACAAAACGGTGCCAAGCCGGTGCTCGTCACGAGGATATCAATCCTCGTCCGCCGTTCCTCATGGCTTTGGCCGAACAACCGGCCAAAAAAATCGATGTTCTCAAAGACAGACAAGGTCGGATACAGATTTTTCCCCAACCCTTGCGGCATATAGGCTATGCGAGGGCAAATTGCTGCGCGGTGACTGCGCATTCGCATGTCGCCGCCTAACACCTCAACCTGGCCGTTCTGAATAACATGGGCGCCTGCCACCAGGGAAAAAAGGCTCGACTTGCCGACCCCGTCAGGGCCGATCAGTCCGGCCATACACCCCGCCGGCAAATCGAGAGTTACATCATTCAGCCCCAAGGTGGTGCCGTAGCGTAAACTCACCCCGCTCAAGCGGACAACGGGAGTATTCGTGTTTCCGTTCATTGCCGCGCCGGTGTTTCCGGGAGCTGTATCTGCAAATGGGACGGCCAATCGGCTTGCTGTTCAAGCTGGACATACGCCATGCCGGGGAGTCCCGTTTTGACTTGGGTGATGTGTTGTTTCAGTAATTCAGGATCTATCTTGGCCTTGACTCGGAACGTAAGCTTTTGCCGTTCGCTGGCTGTTTCCACGGTCTTTGGCGTAAATTGGGCGACATCCGCAACGAAGGAAATATGTGCGGGTATAACGAATTGCGGGGCGGCGTCGAGTATCAAACGCACTTCAGCTCCAAGCTCAAGTTTTCCGGCAAGAGCTGTAGGGAGAAAGAAAGTCATGTATACATCCGACAGATCGACCATATTAAGAACCTTGCCGCCTCCACCGAGGACTTCACCCGGTTGGGATACTCGGTATTGGATTCGCCCATCACAGGGGGCCTTGAGAACGCAGTCCTCAATGTCGGCTTGCAATCGTTCGATCGTCGCCTGAATGGCCGCGACAACGGTGTGGCTACCGAGGAGTTGCGACTTGGCCGTGATGACAGCCGCTTCGGCAGCGGCTATTTGAGCTTCGGCAGCACTGATAGCTGCCTGACCGCTGAGGAAGCGAGCCCGGCTATCATCCAGATCCTGTATCGAACTCGCTCCTTTTTTCGACAAAACTTCGGCACGATCAAGACGCTTGCGCAATGCTACCAGTTCCGCTTCCCGCTGGGCCAATACCGCAAGAGCGGCTGCTTTTTCGCTCACTTTCTGATTCACCTGACTTTGTGCAGTTGCCACCGCATAGTGAGCCTGCTGCAGTTGCGCCTCGGCCTCACGGCGCTGCGCCACCAATTGTTGCGTATCCATGTGTGCGAGAATCTGTCCTTTGCTGACAAAATCGCCTTCGTCGGCCAAAATATCCTCAATCCGGCCAGCTGCCTTGGTGGCAATATCGATCTCGGTAGCTTCTATTCGACCGTTTCCGTAGGCAAAATATTCTCCCAGTTTTTCGGGCTGCAGATGCTGCCAGAGGAAGTAGATACCGGTGACGAGAGCAAGGCCTCCAACTAACCAGAACCATTGGGTTGAGCGTTTAGCCATCAAGGCCTCCATTTTTGTTAATCGAATCAGTTGCTTTCATGTTGCAGTCAGCCCGCTGAATTTATTATTTCTGTACAACGCAAGAGTCCAAGTCCTTCTTTACCGTATGCGCAATACCAATTGAGAAACAACTGTAATTGCTCCGATGGATTGCCACATATAAATCCCCATATTCGCCCAGAAACGGCAAGTAATGACGCATCATCGAGCCACTGAAAAAACAGCTCGATCTGGTCGGCTGCAATAAATCTGCCGTAGAAGCGTCCCGAGCTTATTCCTTCACCTCGCAATGTGCCATCGATCATCTTCTCCGATTCACACGACGAAAATATGATGACATGCACCGGGAAATCGCCCGGATTTTTTGAAACGTTGAAGGTGCGGTTTTCAAGATGGTAGACTTGTTCAAATTGGCGCATGTAAGTTCTTTGCCAATGAAATTTTACGAACATGCATGACAGACACATCCGAAACGGATCATATGCATCAATCCGTTAATCAAAAAGGATACGTCCAGCTTGATCTCGAGTTCGTCCAACAATTGCTGATATTGCGGCGTTAAGCCATCAATATACGAAACAATGGCTATTGCACCTAACCAAGTATCAATGCTGGCGGGTAACTGCCGTTTGTCAACGGCATCACGCAGTAGGTGTTCAAGATTCTTCAGCCTCTGCTGTTGGAAACTTTTTCGGTCGAAATGAGATGGATAGTCATGTTGCAGCAGAACACCCTCGTTGAGGAAAAGGTGGAAGAGCCGTCGCCGGTGTGCATTTGCTGGCATTTTTTCAATAAAAATGAAGAGTTGCTCCACTAGGAAACCAAGCGGGTCAAATTCATCGGTGCTACCCATTACCTGGAACAAGAAATCGGTTTTATTGATCAACTCTTCCCAGAGTGTGTTTAACAGGTCGGCTTTGTTTGCAAAGTGCCAATAGATGGCCCCTCTGGTCAGCCCTGCTTCGCGGGCGATATCGTCAATATGAGTTCGTGCGATTCCTCTCATTAGCAGAACCTGTGTGGCTGCGTTGAGAATGGCGTTACGTGTATTTTCCGCTTCTTGTTTTGTTTTCCGGGCCATGGTTTTCTTTTCCTGTTTTCTGGTGACATTCAGGATTGTTACTCCAGCTTGCCCATCCTTTGTTTCGGTTCAAGTGGTCGCCCTGGAGGTGGAGAACCGTTAGCGATGTTCCTTCCATCCACCGCCAAGCGCCTTGTAGACGGCGACCTGATTGACCTGTTGAGCCAGCTGCAGATTCAAATAGAGCTGACGTGCACTGTAGAGGGAACGTTGAGCGTCCAGCAAGGTGAGGAAACTATCCACGCCTTGTAAATATCGATCCCTGGCCAAGGCGTAATACTCTTGGTTGGCCATCAAATTAGCTTTTTGTGCCACCAGTTGTTCCCGGTAGGTCTCACTGGCAACCAGAGCATCGGCAACTTCTCGAAAGGCCGTCTGAATCGCTTTCTCATATTGGGCGACCGAGAGATCCTTGCTGATCTTGGCCACATCCAGTTCGGCTTCCAATCTTCCCGCAGTGAAGATGGGCAGATTGACGGACGGTGAAAAGAGCCAGGTCCCGGAATTGCCGTCAAAGAGATCAGACAGTTCACCGCTGATCTTGCCGGCGTTGGCGGTCAGGCTGATGGAGGGAAAAAAGGCGGCCCGTGCCGCCCCAATCTGGGCGTGCGCGCCCTTGAGCTGATGCTCGGCGGCGATGATGTCGGGGCGCTGCAGCAACACCTGTGACGCCAGCTGTGGGGGCACGGCGGACAGCGCCATCTGTTCGCCCAGGGATTTTTTTTCGGCCAGATTTGTCGGCAACGTCGCCCCAAGCAACAAGGTCAGATTATTGAGGTCCTGCGCGACCTGACGATTGTATTTCGCCAAATTTGCCTTGGCGGTCTCCAGGCTGGTGCGCGCTTGGGCCAGATCCAGCTGCGTCGCCAGACCCTCTCGAGTACGTTGTTCGATCAGGTGAAAGGATTCTTCTTCAATTTTTTTGGTGTCTTCGGTGACAATCAGTAGTTCCCGATCAGCCAGCCAACTCAGGTAGGCAGTGGTCACCTCGGCCACCAGGCTGATCCGGTTGCTCCGATAAGTTTCCTCCATGGCCAGATACTGTTCCAGGGCCTTGTCCTTAAGGCTTCTGACTCGACCGAAAAAATCAAGTTCATAGGCCGTGACCCCCACCGAAGCCGAATAGGTTTCCGCAGTGACATAGTTTCCGCCACTGAGGGTGCGCTGTTTGCTGCCCACTCCCTCTCCATTGATGGAGGGGAATAAGGCTGAGCGTTGAATCCTGTATTGTGCCTGATAGGACTCGATGTTGAGAGCTGACGTGCGCAAATCACGGTTGTTAGTAAGCGCTGTCTGGATGAGTTGCTGGAGTTGAGGGTCGACAAAAAAATCCCGCCAGCCAAGCTCCGCGTCAATAACGGTCTCTTTTGCCGCAGCTGACTCATTGCTCCGTTTGGCGTCCGGCAGGATTTCTGCCACTGGCAGGTCCGGTCGCTGATAGCGCGGGGCTAAGGTGCAACCGCCGAGAATGAGCAGCAACGCCCCGGCAGCCAGGTGTTTTTTTGAATTATTGAACATATCAATGCTCCTGAACCGGTACAGCGGTAATCTCCGGCACCCGGTGGGTTTTAAAAAGACGCATAACCACCACAAAGAAGAGGGGGATGAAGACAATTGCCAACACTGTTGCCGAAAGCATGCCGCCCAAGACACCGGTGCCAATGGCATGCCTGCTGTTGGCGCCGGCACCTGTGCTGATTGCCAACGGCAGGACGCCGAGCATGAAAGCAAGTGAAGTCATGATGATAGGCCGTAGCCGCAATCTGCAGGCATTGACAGTTGCTTCAATCAGGTCTTTGCCTTTGTCATAGCGCCGTTTGGCAAACTCGACGATCAGGATGGCGTTTTTCGCAGATAATCCTATGGTGGTGAGTAATCCGACTTGAAAGTAGACGTCGTTTTCCAAACCTCGAATATAGGCTGCCGTCAAGGCTCCCAGAATCCCTAGAGGTACAGCCAGCATGACTGAAAATGGTACCGACCAGCTTTCATAGAGGGCTGCGAGGCAAAGAAAAATTACCAGCAACGAAATGGCATAGAGGGCTGGTGCTTGTGAACCGGCTCGTGCCTCCTGAAAAGAGGCCCCGGTCCACTCATAGCCAATACCACCCGGAAGTTGAGCAACTAATTGACCAATGATGGCCATAGCGTCGCCACTTGATTTGCCGGGAGCCGCTTCGCCGACGATCTCGACAGCAGGGTTACCATTGAAGCGTTCCAGCCGGGGAGAGCCAAACCCCCAGTGGCCTGCGGTAAAGGTGTTGAATGGGACCATCTCGCCGATACTGTTGCGAACATACCAATATGCAATATCTTCCGGCTGCATGCGGTAAGGGGCGTCCGCCTGGAGGTAGACTTTTTTTATCCGGCCGTTATTGATGAAATCATTGACATAATACGATCCCCATGCTGTCGACAAAGTGGTGTTGATGTCGTCAACCGTGATACCGTAGGCCATGGCCTTTTCATAATCGACATTCACATTATATTGTGGAGCGTCCTCCATACCATTGGGCCGGACGCGGATAAGGTTGGGATTTTGCGCGGCCATACCAAGTAGTTGGTTCCGGGCCTCGATCAATTTTTCATGCCCTAGGCCAGCGCGATCCTGCAGGAAAAAATCAAAACCGGTCGAATTGCCCAGTGCCGTGATGGCGGGCAGGTTAAAAGCAAAGACCATGGCCTCCTTGATCTGGAAGAACGATCCCATGGCGCGACCGATGACGGCTTTAACCGATTGCTCCGGTTTTTGCCTTTCGCTCCAGTCCTTCAATTGCACAAATGCGATGCCCATATTTTGGCCGCTCCCGGCAAAACTAAAACCAGCTACTGTGAGCACGGACCTGACATTGGATTTTTCCTCGGTAAGATAATGATCACGTACCTGCTCAAGAATTTTTTGAGTTCGTTCCAGCGTAGCGTCGGTGGGCAGTTGCACCAGCGTGAAAAAGACGCCTTGGTCTTCCTCGGGCAGGAATGATGTTGGCAGCTTGGTAAAGAGAAAGGCCATACCTCCGATCAACAGAAGATAGATCATGCCGAAGCGACCGGTACGTTTGAGTACGTAGGCAACGTTGTCTCGATATCGGTCGGCACCGCTTTCAAATTGGCGGTTGAACCAGCCAAAGAAGCCTCGTTTCTGCTGGTGAGCACCCCGCTGTACAGGTTTGAGCAAGGTCGCGCAGAGCGCCGGGGTTAAAACTAGGGCTACCAGCACCGAAAGTGCCATGGCTGAGACGATGGTCAGGGAAAACTGACGGTAAATCGCGCCGGTTGACCCGCCGAAAAATGCCATAGGAACAAAAACGGCGGAGAGCACCAAGGCGATGCCGATCAGGGCACCGGTGATTTGCTCCATGGATTTGCGGGTCGCCTCGAGTGGTGTCAATCCCTCCTCGGTCATGATCCGCTCTACATTTTCCACCACTACGATGGCGTCGTCGACCAGTAGACCAATGGCCAGCACCATGCCGAACATGGTCAGGGTGTTGATCGAAAATCCGAAGGCTGCCATGACACCAAAGGTGCCGAGCAGCACCACGGGTACGGCAATCGTCGGGATCAGGGTCGCTCGAAAATTCTGTAAAAAAAGATACATCACTAAAAAAACCAGGATGATGGCCTCAACCAAGGTATGGGCGACCTCCTCAATGGAAATTTCAATGAAGGGTGTGGTGTCATATGGGTAGACAATCTGGACCCCTGAAGGGAAATACGGCTGCAATTCAGAAAGTTTGTTGCGAACCCCCTTAGCCGTGTCCAGGGCGTTCGCCCCGGTGGCAAGTGTAATGGCCATGGCACCGGTCGGTTGGCCATTGTATGAGGCTATGGTCTCGTAAGATTCACCGCCGATCTCCACTCTGGCCACATCCTTAAGTCGGATCTGAGAGCCATCGTTCTGCACTTTCAACAGGATCTGCGCAAACTCTTCCGTTGAACTCATCTTGGTTTGGGCCATCATGCTAGCGCTTACCTGCTGGCCGGCAACCGAAGGCGTCCCACCGAGGTCGCCGACGGCTACTTGATTGTTTTGTGCCTGGATAGCGGTTCTGACATCGAGTGGGGTGAGTTGATAACTGTTGAGCTTATGAGGATCGAGCCAGATTCGCATGGAATATTGGGCCCCGAAGATCTGGATACTTCCAACGCCAGGTGTACGACTCAAGGGATCCCGCAGAGTGGAAACCATGAAATCGCTCAAGTCGTGCCGATCCAGGCTGTTGTCGGTGGAAATCAAACCGACAACCATGAGAAAGGTCGAATTGGACTTGGTGACCTGTACGCCTTCCCGCTGCACTTCCTGCGGCAGAAGACTAAGGGCTTGCTGCAGTTTGTTCTGGACCTGTACCTGGGCAATATCAGGATTGGTTCCTGATTCGAAAGTGAGGGTAATGGTCACCTTGCCAGCACTTGAGCTCTCCGATCTCATGTATATAAAATGATCGAGACCCGTCATGTTTTGTTCGATGACCTGGGTAACACTGTCTTCAATAGTTTTGGCGGATGCACCGGGATACTTGGTTGTGATTTTCACCTCAGGTGGTGCGATCTCGGGGTACTGGGCAACAGGCAGACCGATGACTGCCAACCCGCCGGCAAGCATGATCACCAAGGCGATAACCCACGCGAAAACAGGACGATCAATAAAAAATCTGGCCATGGCTTACTCCGTTTTTGCGACTGTCGCTGGGGTGCTAGAGAGGGATTGTTTGGTGTTGGGAGCTACCCAAGCGACGGCCTTGACCGGAATACCGGGTTTGATTTTCTGCAGACCCGCTACGATTACTTGCTCACCTTCGTTTAGTCCTTCATCAACGAGCACCTGATCGCCAATATTCTGACCTGCTTTGATGATTCGTGTTTCGACCACCGATTCTTTGTTAACCAGCATCACCATGGATTGCCCCTTATTGTTCCGGCTGACGCTGACGGCTGGCACGAGGATGCCATTGGGGCGATGCCCTTTGTCGATTCGCGCCCGGACAAACATGCCCGGCAACAACCTTTGGTCGGGATTGGCAACGATTGCCCGAAGGATAACCGTGCCGGTGGTTTGGTTGACGGTCACGTCGGAAAATTCAAGTACGCCTGGTTGGCTGTATTCCGAACCATCTTCAAACAGAACCTTGACCGGTGATTGTGATTTTGTAAGATTTTTAGCCTGTCCCGAGGATAGCTCTTTTTTTAGGTTCAATAATTCTGAACTGGATTGGTTGAGGTCAACATACAGTGGATCGAGTTGCTGAATAGTAGCCAGCGCTGCGGGTTGCTCAGCCGTGACTAGGGCGCCTTCTGTGACCGTTGATCTCCCGATCCGGCCGCTGATCGCTGCTGTAATCCTTGTATAATCGAGATTGATCCGGGCACTGTCGAGAGCGGCCTTGGCGGCGGCAACATCGGCGACTGCCTGCTTCCAGCTTGCCTCCATCTCAACCTGATCTTGGTCGCTCACCGCTTTGGTCTGCACCAGTGTCCTGTATCGTTCAGCTTTGAGTCGGGCGGAATGTTCCAGTGCATCCGCCTTGGCTAGCGCAGCCTTGGCACTGTCGAAGCGTGCTTGATAGGTATCCGGGTCGATTTGATAGAGCAGTTGCCCAGCCTTGACCTCGCTCCCCTCGGTAAATAACCGTTTTTTGATAATGCCTCCGACTTGCGGTCTGACTTCGGCAATGCGATATGCTGCTGTTCGACCGGGCAACTCCACTGCTAGATTGACCGGCTGTTGTTTGATGGTTAAAACACCGACTTCCATAGGACCAGGGGTAATGGTTTTGGGATTCTCTTGCCTGCAAGCACTCAAAAGAACTACTGCAATGAGCAAAGAGAAAAATAAAGATGTTCGTGTTTCCATTCGTTGTATAATCCTGTGTGATAACTTGTTTGAAATAGATATTACCATTATTGGTTTGAACTTTAATTTCAGTTTACCGTTGTTGTTTTACTGTTATGCGAGAGCATCGCATCTGCAGCAATCTTGACATCTATCGATTATGTCTGTTGGCCATTGGAAGCTTTTGTCAAACCGCATATACGCCCTGCTGATTCCACCGCCAGTCACATCACAAGCGCATGTTTTTAGAAGTTCCGGGGCGATTTTTGCTTTAACCACAATCTGTTGTTGTTGCTGGCACCCTGGATCTCCATGATCTGCAGCACCTTGTCGCCTTGCGCCACTCAATCACCATCCTTGACGTATAGACGAAGAACTTGGCCGGTCATAGGTGCCGTCAAAACACCGGCGGCGATATCTGCCTGCAGTTGCTCGACAGAGATTTGGGCTGTAATGACGGCTGATTGTGCTGCAAACAGCTGTGATCTGATAGGGATGATTTTTGCCCTCCACTCTGCCATTTCATTTTTTGCGTTAATGATATCTTGTTGCCGCTGTTCCTGTTCGACGGCAACGGTGTGGTCATTATTCAGGAGTTGCCAAGTGATGCCATCATGCAATGGTGAACTGTCGGGATATTGCCGAAGATCGTTTTTCAGGTTGATCCCTGGAAGAGGGTGATGGGGGGGTGCTGCAACATCGCCGCTCGTGCTTTCATTAAAGCGATTCCGGTCTCGTGCAGTTGGGTCTCCAGGTCTTGTGTATTCATTTGGGCAATCACTTGCCCGGTGGTAACAATCTCGCCTGGATGCATACGAACCTGTTTAATCCACCCTGATTTCGGTGCGACCATATCAAATTTTATTGTTTCTATCTGGCCGTTACTACAGAGAAAAGAATCTCTTTGCTTAGAGGGGTACATAAACCACCACGCCCCAACATACGGGCCAATCAATGCGGCCAAGTTGATTCTCCGTAGGAATTTGTGCGCCATACTTTTTTCCGACATTTCTCTGCATATCTGTTTCTGTGGAGCTAGCGATAATCGTGCCATTATTAATATTGAATAATTTTAGGATCTTATTATGCACGAACTCCATTTTTTATCATATTTGAGAAATATGTTGTTGTATATGGTGAGCAACGATAATATATATCATATATGGTAATTGAAATTGATCCGACAATGATTCAGGTGGGCGATATGGCCAAGAAGGATGATTTTTTTAGGGAAACCACAATGAGAATCTGTGGCAGTCTAGAGATTGAAAAGGCGCTTGCCGATGTTTACGACTTTTTTAAAATCTATTTTCCCATCATCGGCGTGAGCCTGAGTATCAAAGATGAGAATCTTGGAGCCTTCCGTCGCATCGCATTGGCAGCAGATAATCAGAAAGAATTTCCGGAAGAGATTGCCCCCCTTTCGAAAGATCTATGGAACGAGTTACAGGCCATGGCTCCTCGTGATCCATTTATTTTCACCTCAGAAATGGATGAGCCGTTTTCCACTTTTGCTGCATTGGCAAAACTTGAGGACAAGGCGGAACTTGTCTTGCCCTTGTGGACAGATGGTAAGCTAATAGGAGTTCTAGGTTTACGTGCAGAAAAAAAGGAACTGCTCACGCGGCATCATATGGAACTTTTAAGCAGTATTAAACCGCCAATGACCATTGCTTTAGCAAATGCCCTTGCCCATGAAAAAATTAAAAGAACAAGTGAATTGCTGGCCGAAGATAATCGTTTATTACGTGAGGAATTTATTTGGACGGCAACCGAAGGAATCATCGGTCACGATGGTGGTTTGAACAATATCATGCAGATGGTGAAGCAAGTCGCGCCGCTGAACAATACGGTATTACTTTTGGGGGAAACGGGAACCGGTAAAGAAATGATTGCTAATGCCATTCATTTTTCTTCATCTTACAAAGACGGACCATTTATCAAGGTCAATTGTGGCGCCATCCCGGAACATTTGATCGATAGCGAACTGTTCGGCCATGAAAAAGGAGCCTTTACCGGAGCTGCTACCGAACATAGAGGCCGTTTTGAGCGGGCCAACACCGGTTCCATTTTCCTTGACGAAATCGGCGAGTTGCCCCTCCAGGCGCAGATACGGCTTTTGCGTGTATTACAAAACAGGGAGATTGAACGGGTTGGGGGACAAAAATCCCTCACCATCAATATACGGGTGATTGCAGCCACCAATCGTAATCTGGAGACCATGGTGAAGGAGAACAAATTCAGGGAAGATCTCTGGTTCCGGTTGAATGTCTTCCCTTTGATTATCCCTCCACTACGACAGCGGAAGGAGGATATTCCTGTACTGACCATTCATTTCATCAGCAAAAAATCGCGAGAGATGGGGATTAAAAATCTTCCGGCCATAGCTCCAGGGGTTCTAGAACGCTTGATGAGTTACAACTGGCCAGGCAATGTGCGCGAATTGGAGAATCTGGTCGAAAGAGAGTTGATCGTTCATCGGGATGGTATGCTGACGTTTGAATCACTTCCCATCGCTGTTCAGCATGGGACAGTCGAATCTTCCAATGCTGATCTTTCAGGGAATAGTGACATTTTATTGCCAATTGACGATATTGTTGCCAAGCACATTTCACGAGCGCTTCAAGTAACGAAAGGAAAAATTAGTGGGCCCGGTGGAGCGGCTGAGTTGCTTCGCATTAATCCCAACACGCTGATCGCACGGATGAAAAAGCTCAATATTTATTACAAGAGGAAAACGCAAAATTCGATCACAGCATGAGACTACATGCATCACCCTATTCATCGATGGGGTGAGACGATCACATACTCTCGGCAATCTATCAGAGTCGCATCACCTCAAGGCAACATTTCAAAATCATATCCCTTCAATCCGCGTTCGTTCGGCACTAAAACGATCAGGGAAAATTATTGATTTTTCATATCTCTCGCGTTTCATTTCATGTATGATAAAGGACGTTATGATACATGAAATAAGGCGACCCAAGGAGAGAGTATGGCAGAGGCGTTGGTGGTGATCGGGGGACAGAATGGAATAGCGCTGCCGGTGCTCTTTGCTCCTGATGCGAGGACGGCGGAACGAGTGATCGAATTTTTCACTGCTCATTTGATAAACCCGAATACTCGCAAGGCCTATGCGAGGGCGGTGGGCAGATTCGCGATGTGGTGCACTGACCAGGGAATACACGTGCTCGGCCAGGTGCGACCTGTACATGTCGCGGCTTATATTGAGGGGTTGCAGGAGAAAATCGCGGCCCCCTCGGTCAAGCTCCAACTTGCCGCACTCCGCATGCTCTTCAACTGGTTAGTGGTCAACCAAGTGATTCCAACCAACCCGGCCCACGCTGTCCGAGGGCCAAAGCATGTGGTGAAAAAAGGCAAAACTCCGGTCCTATCGGCGGAAGAAACCCGCGAGCTGCTCGATTCAATGGATACGGATTCCTTGATTGGCCTACGAGATCGCGCTCTGATCGGCCTCATGGTGTATACCTTCGCCCGCGTCGGCGCGGTCACTAAGATGCGCGGTGAAGATGTGTATGTCCAGGGCCGTCGCACCTGGGTGCGTTTGCACGAAAAAGGCGGTAAGCGTCATGAGATGCCCTGCCACCATAATCTTGAAAACTACCTTGAAGCCTATATTGAGGCTGCGGGAATTGGTCCGAATGCAAAAGGGTATCTTTTCCGCACGGCACGCGGACACAC
>JGI24728J21555_1000249_pt1 | contig 32067 bp, 26 predicted proteins | sample EPASupsiteSAE305_FD_21555 | JGI IMG/M metagenome (IMG submission 21555) | reverse complement strand
GAAGAAAGATTCAACCCGGAGGCGCTGTTGGCGATGAATACAGGATCGGCCAGGTACTGCAAATCCTGCCAGGCGGGCAGCCGTTGCATGGTCAGGATCAGTTCGTGGGCTGCGGATTGGGCCAACACCCACAGCGCCAGCGCCGGAATCCGCACCCAGAACGGGCCAAACAGGGCAATCAGCAGAATGGCGACGCCAAACCCGCAATCGGAAAGCAGACCAATGGGCTCGGTGAAGCCCTGGTAGGAAAGTCGCCACACGGCAGGCGAAAAGCAGGCAACAGCCAGGGACAACAGCTTCATTCGTTGTTTCAAAGGTGGAACTCCAGAGGAAAAAACAGGACCGCGAAAATGCAGGGATGGAAGACGAACGCTCGGGCAATACTAACAAAATTTTAACACGAGCGTCAATGACGCAAGGGAAGGCTAGGCAGAACAGCATCCCCAGGCCGATGGTTCCATCGAGCAATCTTGCTGGAAAGGCTGGCAATATTTTTCAACTCCTCCTATTGTGCCCCTAGCTCTAAACCTCTGGGGCCCAAACCGCCTTGTGTTTGATTTCAAAACCATGCCACGTCACCAATCATGACACGCCATTCGCCCCAGGTCACAGGCAATATCTGCCGACGTTTTTTTACGCTGCCTGCGTCAAAACAATTAGCGCTGACCCACACGGCGATCATTGTCCTGATCCTGCGCGTCGCTGTCTCTCTGTTCTCATTGCAGCGCATACTGCAAATGCTCCGCCGCCTTTCCAAGCGAAAATCCTGGCGGCGGCTCCACCTGGACGACATCCTCTACGCCAGCACTGTGGTCAGCCGTCGTCTGCCGTTTGCCACCTGCCTAGTGAACGGACTTGCCGGGCAATACTTGCTCACCCGAAACGGGTATCAGCCGACGCTGCATATCGGCGTAAAAAAGGAAACCGACAGGGCCCTTGCAGCCCACGCCTGGGTCACCATCGACCAACAGGTTGTCATCGGCATGATTGACGATCTGGACACTTACACACCATTTCCTGGGATAGGATAATCTCCCATGAGTGCGTTAGGCGGCATCTGCAATTGGAGCGGACAACCACTCGACCCGCAGATGCTCGTTCAGATGGGCCGGCGCATGCAATGGATGGGGCCGGACCAAGACGGCTATCTCTTTGACCAGCAGGCGGGTTTGGTGCAGCGCGCCCTGATTGTCTCCCCCCGGCAGTCAAAGGACAACGGACCAATTCGTTGCCCGCGCACAGGCATCCTGGTCGCCGCCGACTCCCGCATCGACAACTGGGAGGAATTGGCCGACGCCTTGGATCTCCGGCCCTCACATCACCTGCCCACTGATGCTGAAATCATCCTCGCCGCCTATCACCGTTGGGGAGAACGCGCACCCGAAAAAATTATCGGCGACTTTGCCTTTGCAATTTGGGACCCAAGACAGCGCCATTTGTTCTGCGCCCGAGACCGCATGGGAGTGCGTCCTCTCTATTCCCTGCACCAATCAGGGTTCTTTGCCTGCGCCTCTCATCCGGCTGCGCTGCTGGCCCTGCCGGACGTTTCCGCCCACCGCAACGAGCAACACCTTGCCTGTTTTTTGCTGCAAATTATTCCGGAAGACACCACCACCTTTTATGAAGCCGTCCATCGTCTGCCTCCCGGCTGCTGCTTACAGGCGAGCGCCGCAGGCGTGACGTTGCGTCAGTATTGGTCGCCGCTCCAGGAGCCGCCGACAATCAAACGCCGTGATCAGCGGGAATATGTCGACGAATTTCGCACATTGTTCTCCACCGCAGTGCGCTGCCGCATCCAAAGCCCATTTCCAGTTGGTTCGACATTAAGCGGCGGCCTGGATTCCTCTTCGATCACCTGCGCAGCCTCGACCTTGCTCAACCAACAGCAAGGCGAAAAACTCCACACCTTTTCCGCCGTCTTCCCCTCCCTGCCGCCCGCCCTGCTTGCCCGGATCGACGAGCGAAATTACATGGAGGCGGCGCGTCAAAGCTGCCCCTCGGTTGTCGCCCATGACATCCTGGCGGATCGCCTGCACCCCTTTGCGACCTTGGCCGAAGACGTGCATAGCGCAGGCCAGCCGTTTTTTGGCCCGAACATGTACATCCACAACGCCATGTACGCAGCGGCCGCTCAGCAAGGAGTCAATGTTTTCCTGGATGGAATTGACGGAGATTCGGTGGTTTCCTACGGATTTGAGCGCCTGCCCCATCTGCTGCTCACCGGTCGATGGACCGTTCTGGCGCGTGAACTTGGCGCCCTGAAGGCAACGAGCAACAGTCGCCAATCAATAGCGCGGTTGCTTGGCAGCTACGCCGTAAAACCGTCGCTCGCAGGCCTGATCGAATGGTTGGGGTTGGGCCGGGTTTTGCCGGAACACAGGCGCTCGGCTCGGCTATCACTGCTGCAGCCCGATTTCAGACAACGGGTGAACGCGACCGAACTGCTGCAGCGGCATTGCCGCAAAATGCGCCTGCCTATTGTCGACGCGGCCGCCAACCACCGCGCCTCTCTGGCCTTGCCGTTCCTATCGCATATTCTTGAAACCTGTTGTTTCTTGTCGGCCCGTTGCGAGATCGATGCGCGCTACCCGTTCCTCGATCACCGGCTGGTGGACTACTGCTTGAGCCTGCCGGTTGAACAAAAACTCTCCGACGGCTGGAGCCGGGCCATTCAACGCAAGGCCATGGTCGGCATAGCCCCGGATTCGATTGTTCGCCGACTTTCAAAAGCGGACCTGAGTCCCAACTATTGCGTTGGACTTGCTCGACACGGCTCCAGGCTTGTCGAAGAGATCATACGTCCGGCAAGGCCGTTGCTTGCTGAATATCTTGATGTTGACCGTCTGCTGCCCGCACTGGAGGCCGCCATCCTTTCCCCTGAAAGCCATCCGGATACGACGCTCTTCTTTTTCACCGTGGCAAGCCTCGCGGCATGGCTTTCATCACCCCTCGCTTGAAGGCCTTCTGCGGACTGGATTTCCTGACAAGCGCAACACTTCTTATCAAAAAAATTACAATGGAACCTCATTGAGTTATATAAAAAAATGATTGACGCACAGACGGGGTACTGCTAGATAAAAGCATAGACGGCATTGTTGAATGATCGGCGTTGGGCGCCAACTCAATTTGACGGCTTTCAATTTTGATCCCAGCCATGGAGACACCAATGAAAATCGATGACAACAAGCAGCCCATGGACAAAAAAGTTTGGCGCAAACCCGAACTGATCGCCTACGGCAGCGTCGAAAAAATCACCTTGAAAGGGTATGGAATAAATGACGGCGGCGGCCTCAGCCCAAAGGGTTCTCATCCCAGCATGTAGCCTCTGCAACGTTCAGAAAAAGGCTGATGGAAATTAACCATCAGCCTTTTTTTATGGATGTTTGCCCCTTCCACAAAACGTGTTTCTTCATGCCCTTCCCCGGTTGTTTTTATTCTGTCTACGGTCTCCAGACCTGTTCCGACCAACCGATTCTCGAATTTGAGCCTCTGGTTGCGGCGACGCGGGCGGATGTGCGCATCTGCTGGCAAAAAATTGCATTTTCGCCCACCTATACAGATACTGACTGGCATTTCATTGTCGCCCAGCATGAAGCAATACTCTGTTTTCAGGGCGTCGGTGTTTTTCATATTTCCGACCCTGCCACTATCCTCGTCGAGCCTGAACCTGAGGTCGACGAACGCATGGTGGCGCGTTATCTCAGCGGCGTGGTTTTTGCGGTGCTGCTCCACCTACGAGGCCTCGTTGTTTTTCACGCTGCAAGCGTCGCCATAACCGAGCAGGATGCGATTGCCTTTATCGGCGATTCAGGGGCAGGGAAATCAACCCTGGCCGCGTTGCTGCACCTCCGGGGGTGCTTCTGCATTGCCGACGACGTAACCGCCATGCAGGCGGATGCACAGCACGCCGCCATTGTTCCGGGCATCCCTCGGTTGAAGATCGATCCGGATCTGGCCCGGCGCTATGCACTTCCTGCTGACCAACTCTGTTCGGTGCATCCTGCGGAGGAGCAAATTTATTTTTCTCTTGTACAGGGGTTTCCCAAAATTCCCCTTCACGTACGGGCGCTGGTTTTCCTCGATGTAGGGCTGCAGGCGTCGTTACAACGCATCACCGCTCGACAGGCGATGATCGAGACAGTGCGCTACACCTTGCCCACCCGGTTCCTGCAGACAACCGGAAGCCGCGAACATTTCCAGCGGTGCGCGTCGATTGCCGGGTCCGTCCCAGCCTTTGCCCTGACCCGCACGCGCCACCTCGACGACCGTGAACTGGTGGCCGATCTGGTGGTCAACGAGTTGCTCCCGTGCGCCTGTCCACTGTGAATACGTTCCTGTTTGCTTCGACACGACCTGACGCTCCCCGTCTTTGCGGCATCCTTCCTTCTAACAGGTTTGGGTTGTTTTCATGAAATACGGCAAAATCTTTATATGGGGACCAAATCCACTGAACAACCGGTTGCTAGCCCGGCACATCCACGCGTTTTCCGGCGTGAACCCATCGTGCGTCGAGGATTCTTCCGAGTTGACCGAGAACGCCTTTCGTGCAGACTGCCTGTTCTTTTGCGATTGCGACAAAACAGACGTGGCCTCCTATTGCCGCAAAATTCATCGCCATGGTTTCACCTTCGAGGAATCGCCGGCTATTGCGCTGCTCAACGTCATGCGAGACCAAAACCTGCTGGAAGAAATCAACAGCTATGCCATCCGGGGCGTTTTTTACACTTGCGATTCCTTTGAATTGATCGAGAAAGGCATCAGAAAAATGCTCGCCGGCGAATATTGGCTATCGCGGGACTTGCTCATCAAATCGCTGAAATCAGTCCGCGAGGCGGACAACAAACTCAAAGAACTGCCCAGCACCTCGCAGTTGACCTTGCGTGAACGAGAAATTCTCCGCCTGATTGCCGCAGGATTATCCAACCAGTCGATTGCCGACCGCTTGTTCATCAGCGCCAATACGGTCAAAACCCATATCAGCAATATTTATAAAAAAATCAGCGCAGAGAATCGTGTGCAGGCAATTCTTTGGGCCACGGAACGTCTGCAATTTACAGAACCGACCCCGCCCTATGAACCTTCGCTGTTTCAAGAAGTTCTGAAAAATTAACGACTGACGGTTGGGGGACTAGACAACTACTAGGCAAACCTACCCAAAACCTCCCGTAAAAAATACATCTCCAGGGCGATAGGTTTTTCTTGATTATCAGCTACAGTGCCCGACTGATGCAACAGATGCTGGTTGCTTTAGAAACATCGCGTGACACACATTCCTTAGCCATTGACTTGCCGTCATCGACTTGGCCGCCAATGCGACACCATATCCAATCATGTTCGACCATCTCGCTCAAGGGAGAAAAAAGATGAAAAAAATCGCATTTGCTTCCGTGGCCATGGCCACCCTACTGACAAGCGCCTCAGCAACATGGGCAACATCGTACACCTACACGTTCAGCGGCGGCGACTTAATGAGTTACCTTCTCGCCTCAGCAACCAATAAAACGCCGGCAGAGATAGGCATGTATGACGGCGCCATGCGCTATACATTCAACGTAGACGAAGCTACGACGGGGAGTTGGTCGTCTTGGTTGAGCGGCACTAAAAATTTGTTCAAAGGCTGGGCAACAACAACAGACAGCAAATTGACCATGTTTAACCTTTGGGGTTTTGGAGATTACCTCACCGCCGACGCCACTTCCTGGGGAGAGACATATAATGTCGCTTCGTGGACGAATTCCGGGACAGCCACTGACAATTGGGATTCTTTCCTTTACTCCGATGCAGACACGTTAAACAAAACGGTGCTGGCCTTTGGCAGTTCCACTGGCTATTATAATGCCCTTGCGTTTGGCGCCGCAGAATACCCAACCTTTACCTTCACCATCGAGTTGGACCCGACGACCACGCTTTGGTATAAAGGCGTGGAAGGCCAGCTGGTTTTTTGGTTTGGCGGCGTGCTGGTGAATGACGACGATGATTATATGGGCAAATTGGAAGGCAACATGGTTTTAAAAGGCGCCGCCGCCGTTCCCGAACCAACCACCATGCTCCTTTTGGGGGCTGGTTTGGTAGGCTTGGCTGCCGCTGGCCGCAGAAACAACAAAAAGGCCCACTGAGCCCTTCCCTGTTGTTGACCAGAGCCTGACTGCCGGCGCAGTACAGGCTTTGGGAGAAATGAACGGCATATTCGCAAGACAGGCTCCTGCGAATATGCCGTTTCTTTTTCTCCTTTCAGGTCCTCACCAACGCCTCGCGCAATGCGGAGCACACGCACTGTGAGACGCCCCCATACAACCCTTGCCCAACTCGCGACCGACCATGGAGAAGCTGGCATACGCCCTGTACCTTTTTTCGCTCATTTTTGCGCCGCTTGCCTTTGGCGTGATCGACCCAGGGCCGCTTTTCCTGATGGAAGGCGCGTGCTTGCTGTCCCTCCTCTGCTGCCTGTTTGCCCAGATCCGAAGCGGCCTCCCAGTCGTTCAAGTTCCCGGCCTTGCGCCGCTGCTGTTTTTCCTTGCCTGGATGGCCGTTCAACTCATCCCGCTGCCGCTTGCCCTCGTCGCCGTTATTTCTCCGGCCACGGCCGCCCTGTACGAACCGCTCCAGGCCAGCAGCCCGGCAAGCAGCCTGTACGTTCCCTTTTCAGTGCACCCCTGGCACACCCTCCAGGATCTGTTTCGCTTTTCCGCCTACGCCGCCTTCTATTTCCTCACCGTTCAATTCCTTTCCGAGCCAAAACGGATGCGGCAAACCCTGGCTGTGGCGCTGACGCTGGCCGCTTGCATAGCACTCTTTGGCATCATCCAATATTACACCGACAACGACCGCCTATTTTGGCTGCGAGCCTTCACCCACAAGCAGGTGTTCGCCTCATTTGCCTATAAAAATCATTTTGCGGCCTATGCAGCCATGCTGCTGCCCTTGACCCTCTCCCTATTTTTTTACCACCGCTCGGGTCGACGATCCGTTTCGATCAAACAGGCAATCATCGACCTGTGCAACCGAACCACCGACAACCAGCACCTGCGTTTTTTCCTCGCAGCCTTGGTCATCGGCCTGGCGCTTTTGCTCAGCCACTCTCGCGGCGGCGTCGCCTGTTCCTTTATTTCCATCCTTGTCCTGCTGACGCTCGGACGCAAACGGTTCAAACTGAACGGATTATGGATTCTCGTGCTGTGCCTGCTCGCCGTTCTGGCAACAGGCGTTGGCAAGGACGGGCTTTCAACGGTTGATCAAGGGTTCGGCACGGCCCTGGTCAAAGACGGCGAATCGCTCAACGGCCGGCTCGATTTCTGGAAGAACGCCCTCCCCATCCTGACCGATTTCCCGCTCACCGGCACCGGCGGCGGCACATTCCGCGCTGTCTATCCCCGCTATCAGCACTCCGCCAGCGGGGCCTTTCCGCTGCACGCCCACAACGATTATATCGAGACATTGACCAACACCGGCTTGATCGGCTCGGTCGCGATTCTGCTCTTTCTTGCGCTCTTTTTTCGCAACACCCTTGCCGCCTATCGCAAGCGCCGAGACGGCTACGTCATCCACCTCTATCTTGGCAGTCTGGCTGGCCTGATTGCCCTGCTGCTCCACTGCATGCTTGATCTGCAATTCCGGGTGTCAGCGGCGGTTGGGCTGTACTTTTTTTGGGTCTTGGGAGTCAACGCCGCCAGCGTGGCGTTGAAACAGCATCGCAATTCGTCCAGCGCCGCAAAAACAATCCGACTGACTGGGTGGCGCAGCTGGTGCGCCTTAGCGCTGCTCTGTTTTGCCTCGCTCCTCTGTTGTGCTGTCCAGATCGGAGAACTGCGCGCCCTGGCCCTTTTCCCGGAACTGGCCGCCCATGAAAAACGAATGGGCAAAGCGGGTTATGAAAACAGAAGTGAACTGCTGGCTCTCGAGAGTTTTGCAAAATACCAGGATGTAGACGCCGACCAAAAACAGCAGACATGCGACCGAGCCGCCTCCGCCGTGCGCCTCGACCCGCTGAATCCGAGATACCGCCATCTTCGCTCGCTCTGTAATGATGCAAACGGCAAGATCGACGCCGCCGTTGCCGATTGCCGCGCCGCCCTTCGGCTCTATCCGGTTCAGTCTCTCTATTACCAGCAGTGCGCAGGCCTGATGGAGAAAAAGGGAGACGTCGAGGCTGCAGAGCAACTCTTTCAGGCCGCCATCCTTAACGATCCCAGCGAAGTGCGATTTCAGCGCGCCGCACTCCAACACCTGCTCCGCGCCAACAAACAGGAAAAGGCCCTGCGGTTGGTTGCCAATTTCCTGGCCCAACAACCGGAAAAATCAACCATCATCCTCAGCGACCTGGAATCCGCCGGGGTCACGCCCGCTCAAGCAGCCACAGTCCTTCCCCAACGCGTTGCGCCGTTTCTGGCGTTGGCCGCCTGGTGGGAGCGGATTGGCGACGTCGGCAATGCCGCCCAAACCTACGACCTGGCGCTGAGTTACCTTGAGCACGAAAAACCGATGCACGCCACTTTCATCCGGCAGCCGCTTCGCTTTTACCAGCAGCAAAAGAACGAGGATAAAGCATTGACCGTACTCCAGCAGGGTGTGCAGTTCCTGCCCAAGGAATTCGAATTCAGGCTACAGCTCGGCGACCTCTACAGCCGGCAAAGCATGCACCACAAAGCTTTGGAGCAGTACCAGGCCGCCCTGCAATTGCAGCCGGAAAACGAAAAAATCCACCAGCGCCTGGCCCAGATTACCGATGTTCTTGGCCTGGAATCCCGCTGAAACAGGAGTGTGGGTTCGATCAAAACCACCGACCTACGCCCCCAGTCATTTCGCGCGCAGCGAGAAATCTCAGGCCATAACGAAATTTCTCCTGGCTGCTCGTCAAAATGACCAACAAACACGCTCCATTTATGATGGTTCCCATGCTCCAGCGTGGGGAACACCCCTTGGACGCTCCAGCGTCCAGTTGCATCCAGCGCCTTGCATCGATGGTGATGCACATCATCCCCACTTGTTCGAAATAATTCGACCCTCTCGATTGCAGACAAAACCTGCGCTCCCACGAAGAAGCGGGGAATATAGCAACACGTTTCCCCGTAGGGGCGCACGGCGTGCGCCCTGGTAGTATACATCCCAGTTCTCAATCAAATAAGGCATGTGCATGGAGCGTCATCTTGTCGATGCAGGCACGTCATTTCGAACGAAGTGAGAAATCTCCCACCATAACGAAATTTCCCGTATCCTGTAGGCGCACGCCGTGCGCCCCACAAAACCATCCGAAATTGTTGCTCAATCTCACCCGCGAACGCCACCTAATTTCATGATGGTTCCCATGCTCCAACGTGGGAACACTCCCTGGACGCTCCAGTGTCCAGTTTTATCTGCCGCGCGGGTCTAATCAATCAACAAGGCATCATCCGGGTATCCGCGTAGGGGCGCACGGCGTGCGCCCTGGTGGCATTATCCCAGTTCTCAATCAAATAAGGCATGTGCACGCAGCAGCATCTTGCCGATAAAGCCTTGTCATTTCGAACGAAGTGAGAAATCTCCAGCTCTCCAGCCATAACGAAATTTCCCCCTCGCTGCGCTCGTCAACAATACCCGCGTTCTCATCCACAAAGGCGGTAATTTTCCCCCCGAACGCTCCATACCTTTTTGCGGTCTAACCCCTTTCACCCTCACCCTCCTAGTCTCACCCCTCTGAACCCCTAACGGCAGACGCTGCAAATACCACAATCCTCCTATGGATTTCGCCCCTGGAATACCTTCTAATGCACCATCTTCAGCGGAAACGGACGCGCTGTTTCCGCTGTCCTGACTAGGTTGCCTTCGTGGTGTGTTGCCTCTGGAAGTTTCCTCTGTTGCAAATCATCGGCGTAGATCGGGGTTAGACCATGTTTTTCTGGCATAACAGTATGGTGCGGTATGTGCTGCATTGTATTGACTTGGCATTTGTGATTGTTGCCTACGTCCTTGCCTGCTCTCTTAAAAAATCGTATCTCGGCCAATATTCCGGTCTCGCCGAGCAGGGCAACTATTTCCTCGTGCTCCTTGTCCTCTTGTTTTACTGCAATTTTCTGCTGTCCCATTTTAAATACGCCGAACCGGTACAGATAGGCTCCCGGTTTCGCGAGCTGTGCAAAACTGCGCTGATTGTCGTTCTCAGCCACAGTCTGCTAATTCTCACCCTCTATGTGTTCCATGAGATGAATATCAGCCGCTTGCTGATTGGTCTCAACAGTTTTATCCTGATATGCCTGCTGTTGCTCCGGCGCGGTTTGGTCAGCTATTACATCCGCACCAGTCGCCTGCGGGGCAAAAGCGATATTCGTATCCTGGTCATCGGCAGCCGGGAACGGGCCAAGGAAACCATCCGCGCCATCCTCGACGCCGAAGACAGCCTGTACAACGTTGTCGGCTGCCTGGAAATCAACCCAACCGAGACCGGCACAATTGTGGTGGACGACATCCGGGTTATTGGCGACATGCGCCAGTTCAAGTTCATCCTGCTCAACAAGGTGATTGATGAGGTGATCTTTGCCGTGCCGCTAAAAAAAGTGCAGGACGTCAACGATCAGATCACCTTTGCCGAAAAGCTGGGCGTCAAAATCCGAATCATGCCGGACTGGCAGTTGCAAAAAATCATGTTCCGGCCGGAAACCGCCTCCATTTCCTTTGAAAATTTTGTCGGCGTACCAACTCTCTCGCTCTCCTCCACCCCGAAAAAGGACCTGGAACTGCTGGTCAAAGGGTTCATTGATACACCGGCGCCTTTTTCGGCATCATCCTGATCTCCCCCCTGCTGCTGCTCCTTGCCCTGCTGGTGAAGCTCTCCTCTCCGGGACCAGTGATCTTCAGCCAGGAGCGGGCCGGCCTCAACGGCCGCAAGTTCAAGGTGTATAAATTCCGCACCATGGTCGCCGATGCCGAGGCCCTGCGCGCCTCCCTGGAAGATCAAAACGAAATGGACGGCCCGGCTTTTAAAATTGACCATGATCCGCGCATCACCCGGATCGGCCGATTTCTTCGCAAAACCAGCTTGGACGAACTGCCGCAACTGTTTAACATCCTCAAGGGTGATATGAGTATGGTCGGACCACGACCGCCTATCCCTACCGAGGTGGAACAGTATCTGCCCTGCCAACGGCGGCGCCTCTCCATGAAACCCGGCCTCACCTGCATCTGGCAGGTGGCCAGCCGACGTAATGACATCCCCTTTGAAAAATGGATGAAGATGGACCTCAAATATATCGACAACTGGTGCCTGCTGCTCGACATCAAACTGCTACTGCGGACTATTACGACGGTGCTGCTGGGATCGGGAAAATAACAGGCATTTCAGATTATGCCAGCACCAAACCTGGCTTTGGATACAAAGCAACATCTCTTCACGAATTTAAAAATTAGAATTGCTATCTTCTTTCAAGTAATACTGACAGGATACTGTACACTTGTCTGGCTACGCATCATCCAGCTTTCCGAACGAAAGGACAGTTTCTTTCGGATGGTGAAAATGGTGAACATATTCTTCGGGCTGCCCTTTTTTACATCAAGTCGTCAAATGCAATTTCAAATTATAAAGCTGAGTTACAATGAAAAATATTTTAATAATCTTTGGGACTCGTCCCGAAGCTATCAAAATGGCTCCCCTTGTCAAAGCCTTAGAAGAACACCATGATTATTTCAGAATTCGGGTATGTGTGACTGCGCAACACAGGGAAATGCTTGATCAGGTTTTGAACCTTTTTCAGGTAAAGCCACACTATGACCTTGATATCATGAAACCTGGGCAGGACTTGTTTGACGTGACCAGCAATGTGCTTAAAGGTTTGAAGGCTGTTTTGGAAAAAGACCGTCCCGATCTTGTACTGGTACATGGTGACACAACAACTACCATGGCGGCTAGCCTTGCGGCATTTTACAGCGGCATCCCGGTTGGCCATGTTGAAGCTGGCCTGCGGACCCAAAACAAAAAAGCACCGTTTCCCGAAGAGGTTAATCGCCGGGTGACCAGCATTGTTGCTGATTTCCATTTTGCTCCAACTGACGCCGCCCGCAACAATTTATTGCGAGAAGGCGTTTCACCTGGCAGCATCTTTGTGACAGGAAATACTGTTATCGATGCTCTCCAGGTAACCCTTGAAAAAATATGGTCAAAGAACTTGGAAACCGAAATCGTCGGCAACCTAGTTGAATCCTTTCCCTCCTTGTCCAGAGTTTTCAGTAATCGTCGGTCAAATGGAATAAAGAGCCGCCTGGTACTAGTTACAGGTCATCGCCGGGAAAATTTTGGACAGGGATTTGAAAATATTTGTCAAGCATTCAAACAAATAGCAGCCCGTCATTCTGATGTACAAATTATCTATCCGGTTCATATGAATCCTCGTGTTCAGGAACCAGCTCAACGTATTTTATCCGACTGCAAAAATATCCACCTGATTGATCCATTAGATTATCTTCCTTTTGTTTATCTCATGCACCAGTCTTACATGATCATCACCGATTCCGGAGGGGTCCAAGAAGAAGCTCCCTCTTTGGGTAAACCTGTACTCGTGATGAGAGATACTACTGAAAGACCGGAAGCGGTAGATGCTGGTACAGTAAAACTCATTGGCACTGACTATAATCAGATTGTGGATAATGTTTCAGCTCTACTCGAAGACACTCAAGTTTATGAAAGAATGGCTCAGGCGGTCAACCCATACGGAGATGGCAGAGCTTGTGGAAGAATTATAGAGGCTTTAAAAATCTGATGGCGCTAACCTCCTTAATAACAATTGCATATGCTTGCACCCCTTCGGTGGCCCATCCCTTTCTTAACAGGTTAAGATCTTCTGATACAGGACTACGTTTGGCTCGAGGGGTGTTCTGGACAATGGCCGGAACTGTCATCTCACGCGGTCTTATGCTTTGTGCCACTGTGCTTGTCGCAAGGATACTGGGCAAAACGGTTTATGGAGAGCTTGGCATGATCCAGTCCACTGTTGGCATGTTCGGCGTTTTAGCAGGGTTTGGACTTGGTGTGACCGCTACCAAACATGTGGCCGAATTTCGCCGAACAGACCCTGAACGCACTGGTCGCATTATTGGACTTTCCGGGCTTTTTGCCATGGGAGCCGGAGGACTAATCGCGTTGGGTCTGCTGATTTTTGCTCCATGGTTGGCCGAGAACACTATCAATGCCCCACATCTATCCGGAATTCTTCGCCTTAGTGCCATAATCCTGTTCATCAACGCTCTCAATGGTGCACAGACCGGAGCACTCTCCGGTTTTGAGGCTTTCAAGGCTATTGCTTATGTAAATCTATTTATTGGACTGATTTCATTTCCAATCTTGGTGTGCGGGGCGTACCTTGGTGGCCTTACGGGAGCGGTCTGGGGGTTAACGATTAATCTTTGTTTTAATTGGATTCTCAATCACTTGGCTCTGCGTAAAGAGGCGAAGCGTGGTAGAGTTCCCTTTACTTTCAAGAATTGTAGCTGCGAATGGCCTATTTTGTGGAAATTCAGTCTTCCTGCAGCGCTTAATGGTGCCTTGGTTGGACCGGTCAATTGGGCATGTGGCGCTTTGCTGGTCAACCAGCCTGGTGGATATGCTGAAATGGGCATTTACAATGTTGCAAACCAGTGGAGAATGGCAATTTTATTCATCCCGAGTATACTAGGGCAGGTAACTTTACCACTTCTTACGAATTTAAATGCTGCTTTGATGGGAAATCAATATCAAAAAGTTCTTAAGTTAAATTTATTACTAAATTTCAGCATTACTTTTCTTACCATCCTTCCATTGATCTCAATTGCTCACTCAATAATGAGTATGTATGGTTCCGGATTTGATGAAGGTGTAAATGTATTTAGAATACTATTGCTTAGCACTGTATTGGTATCAGTTAATAATGTTATAGGGCAAGTTATCATAAGTAGAGGAAAGATGTGGGTTGGGTTTGTATTTAACGGACTCTGGGCTGTCATCCTTGTAACAACAACTTATATATTGATACGACTAGGTTATAAATCAGATGGTTTAGCTTATGCCACTCTTATAGCTTATATTTTTCATACGATTTGGCAAGGAATGTACATGAAATATACTCTTCAAAAAAATATAAATCAATAAGTTATTCAGTAAAAATATTATGAAAAAAGCTGTAATAATTTATAATTATTTTTTAAGTAAAGATGGTAAATATCCTGTAATAGGAGGAATACAGACATATATTTTTCAACTATGCAGACTGCTGATATCTATGGAAATTATTCCTATTGTTTTACAACCTGCAGAAAATGATTTTGAAGTTAATTATGATGAAATACAAGTAATCGGAGTAAAAAATGAACATTATAGGAAGAATTTCTTTTCATTTAATGAAAATAACTGGCAGAATCTTTACGACAGAGCTATTAAATTAGTCAAACCTAGCAATGGACTGTTAATTTTTGCAGCAGATCAAGTTAGTGTAAAAACGAAGTACCCAAGAGTAATATCGATCATGCATGGTATTTACTGGGACTTACCAGCAAATTATTTAAAAACGATAGGTGGAAGATATACTTTGATAGGTAAATTCCCATTTATTGGCGACAGATTACTTAAAATTATTTTTACTGAAAATAAAATTCGATTAATAAACAATGTTAATAATATTGTGTGCGTTGATTATAATTTTATCAATTGGTACCGAACGCGTATACCCAATGACCTGGAAAGGAATTATTACGTGATCCCAAATTTTGTTGAATTTCCAGACAATTACAAACCAAATATTGAACGTCACCGAAATGCTGATAAAATAAAAATTCTTTTTGCACGTCGATTTTATGAGTATAGAGGGACTAGAATTATGGTTGAAGCCATTAAAAAACTTATAGCCACAACTGGGTCAAAAATTGAAATAACCTTTGCCGGAGAGGGTCCAGATGAAGAATACATCAAAAGAGAGCTTGAAAATTTTGACGGATTTTTCATCGATAAATACAATTTTGGCGATTCCTTAAATTTTCATAAAAAATTTCATATTGCAGCAATTCCATCGCTTGCATCTGAAGGAACATCGCTTTCACTTGCAGAAGCAATGGCAGCTGGATGTGCAGTTGTAGCAAGTAATGTAGGAGGTCTTTCAAATATGATAATAGACAATTATAATGGTTTTTTAATAATGCCCACAGCCGAAGAGCTATATTTAGCTTTAAAAAAATTAACATTTTCGACAGAGGTCAGATATCAATTTGCCGGCAGAGCTTACGAAAGTGCATTGCACGGATTTAATCTTGAAACATGGCAAAATAAATGGAAAAATGTTATTAAAAAAGTTGAAAATATTAAATAAACACCAATGATTGTTCCTTTGCTGTTACTTTTAAGCCTAGCAACTGTAAATCTACCATTAGGTGGATCTATCAGCTTACTTATGCTTAGTATCGTCACATGGAAACAGAGCAATAGAGCTGAACTCTCACTCGCCTTTTTATTATCCGGTAAAACAGTCGCTGGATATGCCAGCTTCCTTATCGGCTTACCATTTTCTTCAGGAAAAATAATTAGCATTGCAGCTATATATATTTTACATAAAGAAATAAGCCTCTTCACGATACTGAATGAAAAAAAACTTATCAGTGCATGTTTATACTCAAGCATAGTACTATTTTTGGCATATCTGCATGGCCCAAAAACCTTCACGTGTGCAGAAAAACTGCTAGATATTTTGTATAATGTAATTATTTATGTTATTATTTTTTATTATTTATTTAAATTAACAAATATTAATATCAAAAACATCGCTTTATTGACATTGGTTTTATCAATATGCTATGCATATATTTGTATAAATTTTGAATTAACAAAATATATAACATCAATATTTGAAAGCGGGACCCTGAGACAAGCGTTATACAGTGTAAACTATATTAATAAATATACAAACCAATCTCTTTTCAGCTATCAGACTCTAGGTAACTCAGCAACACTTGCATTGATTATGTTTCTCGCAAGTTATAATGATAATAAATTTTACAAATGTGAATTTTATCTTTTTCTATTTTTTTTCACTACTACCATTTACTTAATATTTATTAGCGGAGCAAGACAATCATCAATAATATTAACTATTTCAATAATAACTATTATTTTCTCTAGAAAAAAATCATTTTTATTAAAAGAAATTAGTAAAATATTTATCGCATTAATATTTATAATTTTCACAAGCTATGCATTACTATTTAATGAAAATATTTTAACATATCTATTTCACAACGATTCATTCGCAGACATTTTAAATAGACGAGCTAACTTTGAAGCAGCCTTACATATAATTAATAAATATCCTTTTTTTGGTGTTGGGTTAGGGGGGTATTATATCCCAGGGTTGAATCTGCCAGGAAATCATAACTTATACGCTCACAATATATTTCTTGAGCTTCTCACTGAATTGGGACTGGTTGGCACGATCGCCTATCTAGCGGCATGGCTTTTTCCATATTTGCTCGTAAAGCAGAATAATCAATCCATTGCTTTCCTTTCAACACGAACGGCGAGTGGCACCATAGCCATCCCTTTAGTTATGTTTTTTTTATCAAGGTCAATGATTAGTTCGAATATGGCATTTTCAGTTGGAACTTTTATAATAATTTACTTTTTATTAACAAATAAATTTGTCAAGCAAAGCAATGTCAAAAAATGATATTTCAATCATCATTCCAACATTCAAGAGGCATTCAACACTAATTAGAGCAATAAATAGTGTCTTGGCTCAAACCAAACAAGTATCTGAAATTATAATAGTAAACGATGACCATGACGATAAAAAAGTACTAGAAATAATTGCTGAATTTCCACAAAGCAACATTCATACCCTCAACAACGAGAGAAAAAAAGGAGCAAACGGGGCCAGAAACACAGGGATTTCGCATGCCAAATCTGATTACATTGCATTCCTTGATGATGATGATGAGTTTTGCAATACACACATCGAAGAGATTCATAAAAAAATAACAAAATACAATGGAAATGTAAATTGTATCGTCTCATCTTACCTGATATCAATTGAAAACAAGTGGATAGAAAGTAAATTTTATAAAGATAATATTGATAAAATGATTTTGTTTATCATAACGTTGGAATAGGTGCCACTTCAACGCTCTGTTTACACAAGAAATTTCTTATCGAAATTGGTTTATTCGACGAAAATTTACCAAGACATCAAGATCTCGATTTAATCATTAGGGTTTTTTCTAAATCAATAGTTTACACAACCCCTGATGCAACAGTTAAAATACATGGTCACACAACACCTAAACTTGAAAATGTAGAGGTATCTAAGAAAATATTTTTAACTAAAATAAATAAATATTTGCCAAATGAAAATATAAAAAGAAAATATAAAATTATTCACGTGCGCGAACTTGGCTTGCTGTACATGCAGAATAGAAAATTTTTCAAGGCAACAAAATGTATTTTTCAAATGATTTTCTCTGGTGAAGTTAATCCCATTCAATTCGTCAGATTCCTTCCTGTATTGATTGATGCTATTCTATGTACTAATGTAGATTCAATGTATCAAAAAATTAAATACAAAATTGGCGTCAAATAAATTGAACTTTAAGGATTCCAAAATAAATAAATCAATCAGAAACATTCTGTTAACTATTCCCAGTTTTCAAGACAAAGGAGGTGTAGTTAGTTTATTCGATGCTGTTCTTCCTCATATTACTGATAATATAATTCCGCTTGAAATTGGAGGTACTAAAGGAATCAATAACTTTTTTCATCCAATGACTGACCAACTCTATTTTCACAAAACGCTCATTAAATCTCAACATTTCCTGGTCCATATCAACCCATCTTTGAACCTGAAGAGTTTTCTCCGAGACGGTGCATTTGCCTGGCAGGCAAAAAAACGCAATATACCCTTGCTGGTGTTTTGGCACGGCTGGGACAAACCCTTTAGCCAAGTCGTTGAAAAGCATCTTTTGTGGTTCTTTCGCCAAACCTTCGGACGGGCCGACTGCTTTATTGTCCTTGCTTCCGAGTTCAAGCATAAATTGCGAGCATGGGGTGTGACGGCTCCAGTTCACCTCGGAACAACAGCGGTTGAGGAGCAACTTATACAAGGATTTAATCTTGAAAAAAAAATTGAGGCAATACGTACTTGCAATACCCTGAAAATTCTTTTCCTAGCCCGACTGGAAAGGGCTAAGGGTGTTTTTGAAACCGTGCAGGCTGTCAGGTTGCTGCTGGATAAAAATTTTCCCGTCTCTCTGACTATTGCCGGAGACGGCCATATACGGCAGGAGTTGGAACAATACTGCCAATCCCTGGACCTGACAGAACAGCAGGTTTGCTTCATTGGCGATGTCAGGGGAGAGGAAAAAATCAGTACCTTTGCCGAACACCACATATATTGTTTACCTTCATACGGTGAAGGGTTGCCCAACTCCGTGCTCGAAGCCATGGCTTTTGCCATGCCGGTGACAACCCGTCCGGTAGGCGGCTTGGCGGACATGTTCGAAGACGGGGTAATGGGCGGACTGGCCCAAGGTAAAACCTCGGAAGAGATCGCTTCGGTACTGGAACGGCTCATCACGGACAGAGAAAAACTTGTTGCCATTGCCCGTTATAATGCCGCATACGCTAAAGAATATTTCATGGCCTCGGTAGTCGCTGCAGAATTGCAACGAATTTATGGGACGATTCTCCCGGATGACGCGGGGACAGTCGAGTGAGCGCTGCAAATTTTTTACATAACCTATTGGAATTGAATATATAACGATGTGCGGAATTGCGGGATGTGCGTCTTTGTATGCTGAGCAAGAGCACCATATCCATTTAAAAGCTATGGCCGCTGCCATTGCCCACCGTGGCCCAGACGATGAAGGGTACTTTAAAACCAAAACGCAAGGCTGGCACATTGGCCTTGCACATCGCCGTCTTTCCATCATTGACCTCTCCACGGGGCATCAACCCCTTGGTAATGAAGATGGCAGCGTCCAAATTGTGTTCAATGGAGAAATTTATAACTTCAAGGAACTCCGCAAAGAACTTGAAGACTCTGGCCATCGCCTCATAACACAATCCGACACGGAAGTGATCGTCCATGCCTATGAAGAGTGGGGACCGGAGTGTGTTTCCCGTTTTCGAGGGATGTTTGCCTTCGCCATTTGGGACACCAATAAAGCTCGACTATTCCTTGCCCGCGACCATTTTGGCAAGAAACCTCTTTTCCTTTATGAGCAGGGAAATGTTTTTCTTTTTGCTTCTGAAATCAAATCGTTGTTTGCTTGGGGCCTTGCAGCGGAAGTGAATGAAGCTGCTATTCAGGACTATTTTACCTATCGCTATGTTCCCGCACCTGCCACTCTGTTTAAGGGTGTGCGTAAATTAATGCCAGGGACTTATGCTATCTGGTCAAATGGCAAAATCTCAGAACACCGGTATGCCTTACCACCAGACCGCTCTCCGCTGTTGCTAACCTTTCCCATAGATGATCCCGTCACAACTTTTCTTGAAAAATTAGAAGAATCCGTCCGGATTCGCATGATCGCTGATGTTCCTTTCGGTGCCTTTCTTTCAGGGGGTATTGACTCTTCCGCTGTAGTTGGCCTCATGTCCAAATACTCGGAACAACCAATTAAAACCTTTTCTGTTGGGTTCCGTGAGTCCCGATATAGTGAGCTCAACTACGCCAAAGAAATCGCAAACCTGTTCGATACCGATCACCATGAGCTTGTCGTTTCGCAAGACCAATTAATTGAATATTTGCCGCAACTGGTTTGGCATAGAGATGCGCCGGTGGCTGAACCTTCCGATATTCCAATCTATCTTTTATCTGTTGAAGCCAGAAAAACAGTAAAAATGGTCTTGACGGGAGAAGGGTCGGATGAGTTTCTCGGTGGGTATCCGAAACATGTCTTTGAACGGTTTGCCAGTATATATCAAGCACAGCCTGCTTGTTTACGTTCTCACTTAATCGAACCATTTATTACTGCTTTGCCATACGGTTTTCGCCGGATAAAGACCGCCGTGACCACCATGGGGATTGAGCGCTTTGAGGATCGCATGCCCCGTTGGTTCGGAGCTTTAAACAAGGAAGAACAGGCCGCTTTGATTTCCCTCCCCCAACCTCAACTGCCTGGAGGAGTGCAATTTGAAACCTCGCTCAACAATTCTCCTTTACGACGCTGCTTATATTTTGACCAAACCAGTTGGTTGCCTGACAATTTATTGGAAAGGGGCGATCGCATGACTATGGCAGCATCGCTTGAGGCACGCATGCCGTTTATGGATCATGTGTTAGCCGGGTTTGTTTCGAGCTTACCCGATAAATATCGCGTCAGGGGGTTGACGACAAAGTGGATACTCCGCGAGGCCATGAAACAGCTTCTACCGCAATCAATACTGAATCGGCCAAAAGTTGGTTTCCGCGTGCCGGTTAACGAATGGTTTCGGACAACCATGAGGGAGTTTCTCTATGACCACCTGACAGGGGCTGACTCCAGAACACTCAAATATTACCACCGCAAAGCACTAGAGAAAATTTTAGTAGAACACGTTAGCCGCCGGCAAAATCATGAAAAGCTTCTCTGGGCCATGTTGAACTTGGAAATTTGGCATAAGCAATATTCCGTATGAGTACGATAGGCTGGAAAATTAATCGCCTGCGTGCAATGCACTCTGGGGAAATTAGTTATCGCATCTGGAAAACTCTTCAGATTCAGACTGAGGCACAAGGGTTGTTTTTAGCGAAGCCATCCTTTCAGAAGATTGGCCAGGGTTGTCTTTGGACAAGCGGTGTAACATTTAAGAATAATTTGCCCTACATTGAAGCGGCTGACCGAATCCTTACTGGGCATTTTGATGTTTTTGCGTTTGAGAATTGCAAGTTGGGTTTTCCCCCTCATTGGAATCGAGATCCACAAACCGGTACAGTGGCGCCTCTTCAGTTTGGTAAAACTCTCAACTATCGCGTTCAATCTTTGGTTGGGAACATCAAATATTTGTGGGAGCCTAACCGGCATCTTGAACTTGTCACACTCGCTCAAGCCTATTACCTCTCCAAGGGTCCAAAATATGCTTTGGCTTGTCGAGCGCTTCTGCAATCTTGGTTTGAACAATGTCCATACCCACTGGGGCCGAACTGGACTAGTACGTTGGAACTGTCTGTTCGTCTGTTGAATTGGGCCTTTGCTTGGCAATTGCTGGGGGGATTGAAATCCGCTCTTTTTAGAGAAAAAGAGGGGGAAATTTTCAAACAACAATGGCTGGAGTCCATTTATCAGCATTGCCATTTTATAGCTGGCCATTTTTCCCGCTATTCTTCGGCCAATAACCACCTCTTTGGTGAATATATGGGGCTTTATGTCGGGACTACAGTGTGGCCATGCTGGCAAGAAAGCACAGCCTGGCAGAAAAAAGCCAAGACCGGGCTGGAGGAAGAGGCGCTTGAACAAAACGCGCCGGATGGCTGCAACCGGGAACAAGGCATTTGGTATCACCATGCAGTAGCAAATACTATGCTCCTGTGTGGCCTGGTGGGCCGGACCAACGGGGTCGATTTTTCATCGGCCTATTGGAAGCGGCTTGAAATGATGCTGGAGTTCATTGCCGCCACGATAGATGTGGCAGGGAATGTCCCCATGATTGGCGACTCAGATGATGCGGTGATGATCCGTTTTGTCCCGAATCACGACTTTCCGGTATACAAATCTTTGCTGGCTACTGGAGCGGTATTATTCAACAGACCGGATTTGGCATTTAAAGCCGGACAATTTGACGACAAGAGTCGCTGGTTGTTAGGCGACGAGGGTGAAGAGCGATTTGCCGAATTACGGAAAATAACGGGCTCTCGCCCGTTGTCTTTTCGGCAAGAATTCCCGGATGGCGGCTATTACATCCTTGGCAAGAGTCTGGAATCCGAACGGGAGGTCAAGCTCATCGTAGACGCCGGCCCTTTGGGTTATCTTTCGATTGCGGCCCATGGCCATACCGATGCGCTGGCGTTGACGCTTTCCATCGCCGGTCGCGAATTACTGATCGATCCAGGCACCTATGCCTATCACACCGAACGCAAATGGCGGGACTATTTTAAAGGGACTTCAGCGCACAACACCGTGCGTATCGATGGCGTGGACCAGTCGGTTTCCGGCGGTAATTTCATGTGGCTTAAGCACGCAAGGGCGAAGCGAGAGAGCTTCCAGCTCGGTGAAGAACAGGATATTTTTTTAGGTTCGCATGACGGCTATACCCGATTGAAAGACCCGGTGTCACATGCACGCCGCATTGAATTATCAAAAACTATCGACAGAATCGAGGTGCTGGACACCATTACCTGCAACAAGGTACATCAGGTCGAAATCTTTTGGCATTTCGCCGAACCCTGTTCAGTGGAAATTAACGGGCAGACTGTCTTGGTCGATAATGATGGCGTACATATTGAGATGACCATGCCGGAATCGACCTGGAAGCCGCAATTATACCAAGGAGATGAAGTGCAGCCCCTTGGGTGGGTGTCCCGGCGCTTCGATGTTAAAAAGCCTTCACCCACAATTGTCTGGCAAGGTAAAATTTCCGGAGCCCAGCAATTGCTGACGGTCCTGCAATATCAATTCAACTCATAAAAAAAAATGAAAATCAGCATATTCGGCCTTGGTTATGTTGGGGCGGTTTCCGCCGGCTGCCTGGCCAAGGAAGGTCATCGTATCATCGGCGTCGACCCCAACCAAACGAAAGTGGACATTATCAATAGCGGAAAAACACCGATTATTGAAGATGCCATAGGCGAGATAATTGAGGAGGCCGTTTACGCCAAACTACTTTCGGCTACCACCTCGGTTGGGGAAGCGATTTTAGCATCCGAGATGTCTTTGATTTGCGTCGGCACACCAAGCCAGTTCAACGGCAGCCTGGACCTGAGTTACGTGCGTCGCGTGTGTGAACAGATAGGCCAGGTGCTTGCCAGCAAAGAGAGCTTCCATGTGGTGGTTGTGCGCAGCACCATGCTGCCGGGATCGATGCGTTCTTTGGTTATCCCTACTCTCGAGGAAAGTTCGGGCAAGGTTGCCGGTGTCGATTTTGGCGTGTGCAACAATCCTGAATTTTTACGGGAAGGCACATCGGTCCATGATTTTTACCATCCGCCCAAAACGGTTATCGGCGAAACCGACAGCAGAAGCGGTGAACTGCTGGCTTCTATCTATGCAAATATGAATGCCCCCCTGATCCGGACCACGGTGGAAGTGGCGGAAATGGTGAAATACACCGACAACAACTGGCACGCGGTCAAGGTGGCTTTTACCAACGAGATTGGGGCAATATGCAAAGCTGCCGGAATCGATGGCCACAAGGTCATGGAGATTTTTTGCCAGGATACCAAACTCAATATTTCGCCCTATTACATGAAACCTGGCTTTGCCTTCGGCGGTTCCTGCCTGCCCAAAGATGTGCGCGCCCTCACCTATAAAGCCAACCGGATGGATCTTGACCTGCCCTTATTAAACAATGTTCTGCCGAGTAACCGCAGACATGTTGAGCGTGGCTTGGCAATGATTATGGCTAAAGGAAAAAGGAAAATTGGAATTCTCGGCTTCAGTTTTAAGGCTGGCACCGATGATCTGCGGGAAAGCCCACTGGTGGAGGTTATCGAACAACTCATCGGCAAAGGGTATGATCTTCGGCTCTATGACCGCAACGTCAACATTGCCAGCCTGATGGGAGCTAACCGCGATTACATCATGAACCGGATACCCCACATCTCCAAACTGATGATGACCACCATTGATGGTGTGCTGGACCATGCCGAGGTGATTGTGATCGGCAACAACAGCCCGGAATTTGATGGGGTGGCCAGTGACATTCGTGATGGGCAGGTTGTTGTTGACCTGGTTCGGGTTGGGACCAGGACAAGTGAAGAAGGGGTGTACGATGGCATCTGTTGGTGAGGCAAGCAAAAAGCGGGTTTTGATCCTGGTTGAGAACCTGCCGTCCCCCTTTGACCGGCGAGTCTGGCAGGAAGCAACCACACTTACTGCTGCTGGTTATCTGGTGTCGATTATCTGCCCCACAGGCAAGGGATATGAACACCACTATGAAGAGATCGAGGGGATACATATTTACCGCTACGATCTCCCCATGGAGGCGGAAGGAGCAAGGGGGTATGCCGTGGAGTATGGCGCGGCCCTGTGGCACACCTTTCGATTGGCATGGAGGGTGCGCCGGGGACATGGCTTTGATGTGGTCCATGCCTGCAACCCGCCGGACTTGCTGTTTTTGATCGGCGGTTTTTTTAAACTCTTTTTCAGGACTCGATTTCTCTTTGATCATCATGATATCAATCCGGAGTTGTATGAGGCCAAATTCGGTCGCCGCGATTTTTTTTGGAGACTGATGGTCTGGCTGGAGCGTGCCACCTTTTGGACAGCTAATGTCTCCATTGCCACCAACGAATCGTATAAGCGCATCGCCATCGAGCGTGGCAAGATGGCCCCTGACAAAGTGTATGTGGTTCGTAGCGGGCCTAAACTTGATCGACTGCGCATTGTCCCCCCCGTGGAATCCTTAAAAATCGGAAAAAAATTCCTGGTGGGTTATGTCGGCGTCATGGGCAAACAAGAAGGCATCGATCTACTCCTCCAAGCCGCCCGGCATATTATCCGCGATATGGGACGCGACGATGTTCATTTCGGCTTAGTGGGCGGCGGCACCTCCTTGGATGAAATGAAACAACTCGCCCATGACCTTGGCATTGCCGGTTATGTCACGTTCACGGGCCGGGTGTCCGACCAGTATCTGCTTGAAATGCTCAACACGGCAGACGTATGCGTGAATCCAGATGTGGCCAATGATATGAACGACAAATCGACCATGAACAAAATCATGGAGTACATGGCGCTAGGCAAGCCCATCGTTCAATTCGATCTCACCGAAGGCCGTTTTTCGGCGCAGGAGGCGTCGTTGTATGCCGCCAAAAACGACCCAGTCGACATGGCTCGAAAAATAGTTCAGCTGCTGGATGATCCCGGCATGCGCGAAAAGATGGGTTCATTTGGACGTGATCGGGTCCTCAATGAACTGGAATGGAAATACGAAGAGCCAAAACTTTTAGCCGCCTATGAGGCGCTTTTTCGTTCGTGACCAGCCGGCTGGATACAATGCCTGGTTCATTGCCGCAATCTGGCCGCAAACAAACAAAAAAGTGCGGGGAGATTGCCGACATACATCGCGCTGGCGGCGATGGGTGAAATCGCTGGCATTTGCCGTGCGTGGTTTTTCCATGGGTAGACCACCAATGCCGCTGATGATGCTGGCGCGCATGCTCTCGCCCTGGACAGATCCGGCGTGTGTTCGTCCGCAATTGGAGGGCCTGAACGATAATATGGGAGGCTGGCAGCTGCTGTATGCCACGGCCTCGGCCCAATGGGGCACCCCCTTGCTCTACGAGGTGTTGCGAAAGCATAACGACCTGGATCAGGTTCATGAATCGATTCGCATCCTTTTGCGGGGCGATTGCCTGGAAAACCGGCTACGCAATCAATTGCTCAAGAGTGAATTGGCGGCACTTTTGCTGGAATTCGCCGGCGCGGGCGTCGCGGCGGTGCTGCTCAAAGGCGCGGCCACCTTTGTTGACAACTTGTATAATGGCATCGGTGGGCGGACCATGCTGGACCTGGACCTTTTGATCAGGCCGGAGCAAATCGAGGTAGCTCAAGCCCTCTTGATTGATCAAGGGTACGTGGAAATTCCTGACGAGGGCAAGATCTTGACCGGCACCCCCCCGGACCAACGCCATGCCCACATCAACGGCTATCGCAAACCTGGCTCGCCGGTGCACGTAGAGTTGCACTACAACATCGCCTACGGCCAGGGCGGCAGGATTCTGCCCGCCGAACAGGGTTGGCAACAAACAACCTCATTGGCCGTCGACGGTGTGCCGGCACTAACACTGAACCCCACCTGTCGATTATTGCACAACACGGTGCATGGATTGATTCCCTCCTGCGATTACATCAAGGGCGAGATTCGGTTATGGCATATTCTGGAATTTGCTTGGTTGGCCAAACGATATTGGCAGAAAATTGATTGGCGGGTGTGGTTGGAGGCGGCAAAGCGCGAGAAATACACCACCGCCTTTCTCGCCTGGTTGTGGATGGCGCACCGGATGTTTGCCATGCCGATTCCTAAGGACATTGTGGTTGGCTGGTGGCCAGGTTTGCAGGGTGAACGGATGCTGAGTGCGACCTTGTTGCAGTTTCGGCGGCAAAGTTTGGGTGCGGGTGAGCGGTTGCACTGGCGAGAGCGGCTCCTTTGGGGGCTGCATAGGCTGTATTATTGGGCGCATCTGCCGGGATGGGTTTGGCGCAATGTCTGTTATGCCGAGGGGTGGAGGAATTTCCCAGTTCGGGTGCGGTATTTTGCCGCCAAGGTGACGAGTCGGCGGAGTTGGGGAAAGGTGTAGTTTTTTGCAAGAGGGGGTGGAGCGCGGTGCAGGTCTACATTAGGTTGCAAAAAATGTTGCTTCATGTAGACTGAAAACCATGCAACCCATCAAACAACTCACACATTTTTTGGCGCAAACAGCAAACGTAGACCATTATCTGTTTGCCCTGCGCGACCTGACTGCCGTTATTCCTGGGCAAAGTCCGGCCGCGCTCAAGGCGCTGGCGGCACGGGCTGAAAAGATTGGATTGCTCAACCGCGTTTGTCGGGGGCTGTATATCTACCCGTTGGCGCCGTATCCGGCAGGGTTGGTTTTATTTCATGCCGCCGCTCGCCTGCGTGCACATGAATTTAATTATATCAGCCTGGAAACAGCGCTTAGCGATGCAGGGGTCATATCACAAATTCCCATGAACTGGATCACGCTGATGTCCTCCGGACGTAGCCACATTATACATTGCGGCAATTTCGGACATATCGAATTCGTCCATACAAAAAAATCCCTCGATGGGATTGCCGCGCAGATTACTTATGACGTCCGCTGCCGTCTGTGGCGTGCATCCGTTGCTTTGGCGCTGCGCGACATGGCGTTGACCAAACGCAACACCGACCTGATAAACTGGGAAGCAGTCGATGAGCGTCTTTGATCAGCTTGTTTCCGAGGCACTGCGAAGCCAGGGCGGATTAGTCCCCCTGCGGGCAGTAGTGGAAAAGGAACTTTTGCACCATGATATTCTGCGAGAAATGAACTCGGCAGGGTTGCTTGGTGGTTTGACTTTTATTGGTGGGACTTGCTTGCGTGCGTGCTACGGCTCCAACCGCTTGAGTGAAGATCTCGATTTCACAGGAGGTGCAGATTTTACCCGCAAGACATTGGCCGACCTCGCAAGCGTGCTGGTCAACCGTTTACAGGTGAAATACAACTTGACGATTGAGGTGTCCGAACCGGTTCGGGAAACAGGCGCGGTTGACACCTGGAAATTAAAGGTGATCACTCATCCGCAGCAGAACAGCTTGCCGGTGCAAAAAATTCATATCGATATTTGCGCGATACCCAGTTATGACCGCCGCCCTATGATGCTGCGCAATCATTATGGTGTGGAGATGGGGACATTCGGCCTGATCATCCAAGCACAAAGCAGGGAAGAAATCTTTGCCGACAAGATGATCGCCTTTGCTTTTAGAGCCAACCGAATGAAAAATCGTGATTTATGGGACATTGGCTGGCTCAGGCAAAATAATGTTGTATTGCCGCTGAACCTGATAGGAAAAAAGATAGCGGATCATCGACGCACGACTGATGACTTTCTGACAGCAATAGAAAAACGTACCCTGAAATTGCATAACGACCCGAAAGTACACAAGGATTTTCTACACGAAATGCGGCGCTTTCTGCCTCCCAAAGTCGTTTCCGCAACCGTTGAGCATCCTGATTTCTGGAACTACCTGAAGGACTTACTCCGCATCGAATGCGAGCGGGTGGTGCGGGACCTGGAAGGTGGCCGCCAACCCAACAAGTTCATCATGTGATTCCATTTTTATTTCAAATAGTGAAGCGTATCTGTTTGTCATATAAAGGCATTTCCAGCGCAGCGAGAAATCTCAACCCATCCGTACAAAAAAGCAACAACCTCGTTTGGCGCCTGTTGCCCCCGATCACTGATCGTTCCTATGCGGAAGCCGTGGGAACGTCGACCGGGACGCTCCGGCGCCCCCCAAGCGAACGGAGAAAAGTTATTCAAATGATACAAAAAACACCAGCAAATTCAGGGTCGCCCAAAAATCAACCAAGCCGTTCAATCCAAGCTGCCGGACAAAAATGGACGCAGGAGCGTCCAATGCTGCATTCCCACGCTGGAGCGTAGGAACTATCCTCATTTCGACGAGCACAGCGAACGTCACAAGATCTCTCCCTTTGGTCGAGATGGCACATCGTTGTGATGAGATTTTGCGGCTGGTCATCAGGCTACGCTTGATTTAGAAATGGAATGAGACGCCTTTGCTGGCGAGTTCCGGCGAAAATAGCAAAACGCCTTGAGCGCCAAGGGCTTCAGCCGAGTATTTGCGAAAAGTTCATATTCGGCCTTTTTCGCAGGTTCATTGCTGGTGCCGAATAGTCCTTGTGCAACCACTTATTTTGCTGAAATGCTATTGAATATAGCGTATGTAGCGTGGTGGCGTTCCGGGCGCTTCCGCTGCCCGCTTCAACATGCAATCTGCCGGAAAAGGAATGTTCCCATGAAAAAATATACCGCGTTGGCTTCGCTGGTTTTGAGCTTGGCTGTGCCGTTCGTCGGCTTGGCTGATGAAGGAAAAGAGACGGACGTTGACGACCTTTTTGGCGGCGGAGGCGGCTATTTTCACCCTTACGTCACCACTGCGGGCATGTATGACGACAACGTCTACCGGACAGCAGCCGATGAAGTAGGCGATTACGCCACAGTGCTGTCGCCGGGCATCTGGATGGCCTTGCCTGGAACCCGTGAACGGAAACTCAACTTAAGCACCTCCACCCTGACGCCGGGCGGACTGGGCATTGTTGAGGATCGGGGCGAATCCTTTCAACGATTTCAAGGTTTTCTCCATTACGGGGCAGATCTGACCCGGTTCCAGGAAGAAGACAGCAACGACACCGACGACCAACGCATTGACGCCCTGCTGCAATACAGCCTTAAGGGCGGCCTGACCTTTGAGGTGCTTGACATGTACCTGGACGGCCACGATGAACGCGGCGAAGGGGCCTTTGGCGATTTGGACACCTGGAAAAGCAACCTTCTCGGCGGCCGGGTGACCTATGACCTGGGTTCACGCTTTCGGGTTCGCGGCGAATACGGCCACTTCACCGTGAGCTACGACGATGAAGACAACAGCTACCTCGACCGAATTGACGACAAATACTCGACCTATCTCTATTACAAGCTCTCCGGTAAAAGCTCGATTTTTGCCGAATACGACCTGGTCGACATCAGTTACGATCAATCGACCGATCTTGACTCCGAGGAACACACGATTTGGGGCGGGTTCCGCTGGCGACTGTCGGAAAAGACCATCGGCGAGATCAAGGCCGGACATCTCACCAAAAAATACTCGTTGGACAGCATGGATGAACAGGGCGATTTTGTTGTGAAAGGATGGCTTGACTATGCCCTTACCGGCAAGAGCAAAATCCGACTGACCGCTGCCCGAACAGTGGAAGAACCGGACGCCAACACCTCGCAGGCGACCGTCTTTAACCAGGCAAAAACCGCGTTCATTCATGACCTGACTGCAAAAATCCAAACCACAGCCGAGGTTGGGTACGGGAAGACCACCTACGAAGGCGAATATTATTATGACGGTGTTTCTGGCGAACGCGAAGACGAAAAATACAGCGGTAGATTGCTGATTGATTACCGCATTCAGGATTGGCTGGGCGTTAAAGCCAGTTATATCTATCTGGACCGGCAATCCAGCTTTTCCGATTTGTCGTACACCGACAACCGGTTTCTGTTGAGTCTGTCGCTGGCTATGTAACTGGCCTGGTTTGCGTTGAGGTTTCTCGCTGCGCTCGAAAGGATAAGGAGCGAGGGGGTGAGCGCCAATAATCGCGCTCACTCTACGATTGGGTATTGTGTGGGTTGTTGATTGGGGACGCTGGAGCGTCCGGGCTGCATTCCCACGCTGGAGCGTGGGAACGATCAACAAGAGAAACGATCAAATGGAGTAATTCCATTTCTATTGCAAAAGTGAAGCGCGGCTGTTGGTCATTTTGACAAGCACCGCGAGGAGAATTTCGCAAAGATCATGAGATCTCTCCCTTGCGGTCGAGATGACTCACCTTCGTCGACAAGGTTTTGCTCTATGCATTATGCTTCGCTTGATTGAGATACGAAGTAATTCCATTGCAAAAGTGAAGCGCGATTTGTCCCTTCGAGCGAAGGGACAAATCGCAGGCAAGGACCGAAATTGCTCCCTTGGTCAAAATGACGCAGCGTTTTGGCTGGCCTCCCATGCGGCGCTTGGACACCAGAGAACGAGATCTGGCCGGGCGGACCGTAGCCTGGATGCAGCTTGCGGAATCCGGGGAGTGATGTGTGACCTGCTCCCGGATTCCGTTGCACTTCATCCAGGCTACGGGTTGAGATGACTTACCTTCGTCGACGAGGTTTTGCTCTATGCATTATGCTTCGCTTGATTGAGATACGGAGTAAAACGGCAACATACATGGAAATGCGAGCGCCATACACCTGCCTGTGCAGCTTGGTTAACACCCCCAGTTGTGCACGATGTGAAACACGCTGAAAATGGACGCCAAGCTGTCTTGGCGGGCTGGAACGTATAGGAAGGGGAGAAAAACAATGATGTCGACTACGCGATGCTTGGTATTTTTGCTTATGGGCCTGTTCTGTCTTGGCGCGCACCAACCGGCCAGGGCTGCCGACCCTGTGGTGAACTCCAACGACGTGCTGGAAGTTTCGGTCTACGATCACCCGGAAATGGCCGCCACCGTGCGGGTCGACGGCCAGGGGATGGTCACCCTGCCGCTTATTAACCGGGTGAAGGTGCAGGGGCTGACCGTGAGCGACGCATCGGCGCAGATTGCCCGAATGCTTGCCGAAGGCTACATCGTCAACCCGCAAGTTAATGTATTTGTAAAGAATTTTCGCGAACAAAAGGCGTCCATCCTCGGGCAGGTCACCAAACCGGGGGTCTATGACATCAACACCAAAACCACCTTGCTGGAATTGATCTCCATGGCTGGCGGTTTGACGCCCGAAGCCGGCGACAAGGCGTCTTTGAAACGCGAGGGGGCCAAAGACGCAGAGGGCAAGAGCCAGGAAATGTCTATTGATCTGCTGCGGTTGGTTGATCAGGGCGACTCGTCGCTCAATGTTCAGATCATGGAAGGCGACAAGATTTTTATTGTCAAAGCGGGGCTGTTCTATGTAACCGGCGAGGTGCACAAACCTAACTCCTACAAATACCAGGACAAACTGACGGTGATGAAGGCCATTACCATGGCCGGTGGATTTACCGACACGGCCTCCAAGGGCTCGGTGCGCATTGTGCGCAAGGTGGGCGGCAAGGAGGAAGTGACCTCCAGCGTCGCCATGGACACATTGGTTCAGCCAGAAGACGTGGTGGTGGTGCCGGAGAGTTTTTTTTAAGCCGGTTGGAAGGCGAGCGTCAACCTGAAGAATGCAACGAGATTGGCACGATGCTCTTGAGTAGCTTTGGGAGAGTGTCGAAATATCTGGGTAAAGAGAGTTCGATATTTCTCCCGTTGGCCGAGACGACAAGCCCATGGCACAGATGCAATTTGCGCAACTCAGGGCTTTGGCCAAGCCAAAGCAACTTGAATTCTCATGCTTGGAAACAACAGAGTCCATTCGTTGGTCGAAAGACACTCGGCAAAAATGTTGTGTTTGGCGGGTGAGCATCAAGAGCAGGAAAGCATGATTTCCAGGTCATTTCGAGCGCATGCGAGAAATCTCGTCCCACGGAACAACAGATTTTTCCCGCTGGTCGAAATGCCCGTTAAAGGGAATTGTCAAGCCGTAACCTGAAAAGCCTTTGAATAATCGAAGGTTTTCCGATGCACGATGAGTGTGTGCATAATGCTCAACAATTTTTTGGCCATTATGACCAGGGCCTCTTTATGTTTACGTCCCTTTGCTTTCAGCGCATCATAATAG
>JGI24728J21555_1000118_pt1 | contig 48668 bp, 43 predicted proteins | sample EPASupsiteSAE305_FD_21555 | JGI IMG/M metagenome (IMG submission 21555) | reverse complement strand
TGGGGTGGCAGGGCGCAGGTACGTCAGATGCTCTACATGGCGGCTTTGTCAGCTACGCGCAGCAACCCGCCAATCCGGGAGTTTTATCAGCGCCTCTGTGCACAAGGCAAACCGAAGAAGGTGGCGCTGACCGCCTGCATGCGCAAACTGCTGACTGTGATGAATGCCGTAGTCAAAAACAACACGCCCTGGTGCGCTTCAGGGCTTGACCTTCAACACAGTTGCTAACGTGCAGCTTGGAGCGTCCCGCTCGAAACGTTTGTTAGACGTGCGGCTCATGTTCGAGATTCTTCCTTACTGGGGCTGAGAGCCGACCAAGACACTCTCGCAAATGTTCCTTCGCCCTTTGATAACCGCTTACGTTCAATGAAGCGTCCCTCGAACTCAAATTCTTCGCTGATTTTGATTATCAAAAGTCTATTAAAATTTCCGGCGCGTTTGACTTGAACTTGAGCCCCATCTTTTTCTGGGGAAATGGTTTTGATTTCTACAAAATCATTTCCAAGTTTGCCATCTGACCCTCTGGTATGTGGTTTGTGGCGCTTGATCCCATATTTAATTTCAGCGTATAACTCGCCCAACTCGCCCCAAATTTGCAGATAGCGCCCGGTGAGTTCGTGGTAGCTCATTGCATTCTCGACCAAATTTTCGAAAATCATAACCAGCATAGAATCAGCCTGTGAGTGCACCGCCGGCGATTCTTGCTCATGTAGAGGCTCCCACTCCCAAGGGTTATATCCACAAGCAGCAGCATCAGCTATTTGTTCTGGGCTATAGCCATCATTATTCATATCGTGCAGAAAGTCCCAATCGCTCATATAGCCCCCTTGCCTAGCCTTCAAGCTAACCAATCTGCGCGGCTTTTTGCGCAGGTCTGGTTGAGCATCGGGTTAGCCGAGCCTGTAATATCGGTTCAAGTATTTCTGCCCTCTTCACCGCGCACTCCAAAGTTATGTGGTCATTTGCATAGAGGTCCCAAAGCTCTCGAATTTCGGGTTCCAATTTGTTGATGGCCATGACTGCAGTATTTCCTGTGGTAAGGCCCTGCCATATGTAATTCGCGGCCGCCTCGACGACGGCAAAGCCTTTCTCATACCAAGCGCTGGCCTGTATTGTTTCATCCAAACCACCTGACCAATGTAGATACTTCGATACCTTCCCGCTGTGCTCGATAAGCGCTCGGTTGTTCCACTTTGTAATTGGTATTCCGTCTGGCGCCATAGCCTTGGTAAATTCGATAAGCCGCTCGTATCTCGGAATAATCCTTTCGAGTATTTCGTTGAGCTTTTTAGCATTGCCAGTGCACTTCTTGTACTCGCTTGCCTCCAATTTTGTACCTACGCCGACAATCAGTTGTTCAAAGAGTAGTTGCTCTATTGCAAGACGAGTTTCAAGCGCAGCATACTCAAGCGCACTGACATTTCTATTGGACTTTGCATAGTCGAGCCACGACAGTGCCTTAAACGCTCGGCCCGACGATTCAAAGAAATTGATCTCGGTGACAATTTCGTTGGGACTACGCTTTGTAAAGGACGGAATAGGCATCTTTACTTGTTGAAATCGGCATTTCAGCACACCAGCATAACACTACCCTTGGATGATTGCTTTGGGCAACAGCAGTCAAGGTTCGTTCTTGGCCAGAATCAGCGGTCTACACCGCTGCGCGGGTCAGATAAAATTGATGCCCCGGGTCATTTTTTCTGTGTTGCTAACAGCTCGGCTGATCGATCGGAAGCGAAATCGCTGAATACTTTCGGTTGTGATCCAATGATCGCAAGTAACTAGAGTCCGGCACACTTGCATTGTTCGCTTAACTGGATAACATACGCACATGGTTGTCCGACACCAGCCAGTGCGCGTCGCAATTGCGACAGGGCAAATCAGGACACTTCCTCTGCTACACCATCATTTTTCCATCGAGCGTTGCTCTGGAATGCGCACACCAGGATTCATGGCGCTCGGACTTGGAGAAAATGATGACTGATAGCACCTCTTCCTTCCCCGAAAATTCCAGCAACTTCTATAGCTTCGGCGCCCGTCGCATTGGCCGATATCTCGCCAAACATGGCATGCCAACTCCCGACGAAGATGCCGTACGTAAGGAACTGCTCGACCGCTTTGAGGGAGTGGACTACTTGGCCGCCAAGCGGCTGCTTGAGAAAGAAGATTTCGCTGACTGGCACACGGTTGTCGCCGGTGAAGTGGATAGCGACCTTTCAGGTTTTTCGGTCCAAGCCGCACGCACCTTCGTCGACGGGCTGGCCGCCGTTCTAGGTATCTGCGACCGCGAGCGCATCTTCCCTTCCGCAATTGACCGGCTTCCTGATGGAATCCGCTTGCGGGTGCACGACAAGACATTTGCCGAAATCCGACGGATGCATTTTGAGCCCTGCCAGCCCAGACATCGTGAGCGTGTCCACAATGCATTGAAAGGTATCCGTACCCGCGGCGAGAGCGAACGGATGGTGGCCAGGCTCCGATCACTACCGGGATTTACTTCCATCAACTTTCACCTGGACCAGGATAGTCGCACTGAACCTTACGGGTTCCTGCTGGTTCCGTTCCCAGCCAACTGGGCAACGGCCATGATGTCGGCGATGGTGTCACTTGGCCTCCCGGTGAAGCGCCATGTCGCCCAGGAACTCGTGGCGCAACTGTTCGGCGCCAGCAACTGGCAGCACTTGGTCGCCAATGATGGCGAGGCACGGGTCTGGGCGACACCGTTTGCGGTAGCGAAAAGCGAGACCGATACCACTAGCTGGCGCTATTACCGGACTGTGGGCGAAAGTGTCTGGGCCTTCGGAAAGACGCTGGAATCCTGGAATGGAAAGCCATTGCTGATCGACAGCTGTAGAAGTGCCACATTGTCGGATGGTTTATACGTTGCCACAGCCTTAGTCGAGAGCCCCAGAGATCATGATCGAGAAGGCTTGCCCTTCTGTACACCAGTCGACATTATCGACCCAGAGTATTCCGCCGATTGCTACCCGCTGGCCAGACAGGCCGCGGCACTGCTGGATGCGGGCGGCGATCCCATGGCGGCACTCGGCTGGAGCGGCGATTTCAGCCGGAACATACTCACGGCGAACGTCCGTCTTGGATCGACTGGCGAAAGGACGTTGCAACTCGGCGCTTGGTGGCTACGCGTGTTCGGCGCTCACCAGAGAGCATATCTTTCACTCGAGCAATTTGACGCTGACGGCACGCGTATGAAGGCAGACAGTATCCCGCTTTACAAAACCACTCTGCGCCACGATGCCGAGAACAACATTCTCACGGTGCTGGGCGACTATGACCGAGATGATGTTGCCACGATCCCAAACGTCTCGACGGAACAAATCGAACAGCTCCGACTAATGGTCAGTGAGCCAGCCGACAACCCATCGGCACCGGCCTATTGGGGACAAGGCGATATTCGGGGAGAATGGCCGCCACTGCCTAACTGAAGCCGCTGCGGTGCGAAAACCGGCCAATGCTCTAATAGCCTAATGAGGATCCCAGCCCCGTTTGCCATTCTGCCTATCCGACGCAGACGGGGCTTGGCATTCCTCCACCAACCTCTGATAAACTTACTCGGGTGAAAAAGCTGCTCGTGTTTCTTCTCGTGGTCATATTACCCTTCCAGTTCGCTTGGGCTGGGGTGGGTGTGTATTGCCAACACGAGACAGGCCAAGCCGCGCAGCACTTCGGCCACCACGATCACCAGCACAAAGCGCTTGGAGATCAGGGCAAGAGCGAGTCGGGCAAGGTTAACCCGAGCGCCGACAATGATTGCAGTTCCCATCTAAATGGCCACAACTGCTTTCTCAGTAGTCTGGAAGCTTTAGTCGTAGCTCCAATTGTGGTGTTCGACGGCTTCAGCCCGCATTACTTCGCATCGCATATCCCCGACGGGCCCGAGCGCCCTGATAGACAGCTCGCCGCGTAAGCCCGGCGAGACATCCCCCTTTTTTCTGCGGCTGACGTAGCCGCCTTTTCGGTCTCGCCGGATTGTCCTGTTCATTTAGGAGAATTCGATGCGTAGACCACGCACATCCCTGATCGGGCTGCTGGGGTTGGCAGCCACCATTTTCAACCCCTTGGTTTCCCCTGCACTGGCGCAGTCTTCAACGGCGCCGGGCAACGTCAACTCGGCAGCCCTCCTGCCGAATCCACAGACCGGCAAACTCGAGCCGACCGGGCCGCTGGGCCTGGCCGCCGCGATCGATCTCGCCCTGTCGGCCAACCCTACGTTGGCCGCTGCCGCGCGCGAATTGCAGGCCGTCGAGGGGGCCGTCATCCAGGCCGGCGTACGTCCCAACCCCGAAATTGCGACTCTGGTCGAGGACACCCAGAACAAGGCCACCCGCACGACGACCTTGCAGATCAATCAGGCCATCGAACTGGGCGGCAAGCGGGCCGCCCGTATCGAGTCGGCTGAACGCGGACGTGACGTAGCCGCCGCCGATCTGGCCACCCAACGCCTGGAAATCCATGCGGCGACCGTGGCAGCCTTCTTCGACGTGCTTGTCGCGCAAGAGCGCGTCCGGCTGGCCGAAGCGTTGCTTGACCTCGCCCAGCGTGCGACCCAGGCTGCGTCACGACGTGTCATGGCAGGCAAGGTTTCGCCGGTGGAGGAAACCAAAGCCCGGGTGGCGGAAGGATCCGTTCGGGTGGAGTTCAATCAGGCACAAGCGGAATTGGCGAGCGCACGCAAACGCCTGGCCGCGACCTGGGGTAATCCGTCACCGCGTTTTGAGCGGGCCGATGGACGAGCCGAGACATTGCCTGCCGTACCAACGTCGGAAGAGATTACCAGTCGTCTGGCGGCGTCCCCCGCCCTCGCTCGTGCTCGCCTCGAAGTCGATCGCCGCTCTGCGCTAGCGGAGGTCGAGCGGACGCGCCGGATACCTAACGTAACGGTGAGTCTAGGCGCCAAACGTGCCGAAGAGTTGGGGCGTGACCAAGCCGTTGTGGGCTTGTCGATTCCACTCCCACTGTTTGATCGTAACCAGGGCAATCTGCTGGAAGCCTTGCGTCGTGCCGACAAGGCACGGGACGAACTGGCCGCAACGGAAGTCCGCCTCTCCACCGAAATCGCCCAGGCCCACGAACGGCTCAAGGCGCTCAGCCTGGAAGTCGGGACCTTGCAGAAGGAAATTCTGCCGGGCGCCCAGAGTGCCTATGAGGCAGCCAGCAAGGGGTACGAGCTGGGCAAATTCAGCTTCCTAGAGGTGCTGGATGCACAGCGCACCTTTTTCCAGGCACGGTCCCAATACCTGCGAGCGCTGGCTGACGCCCATCGGGCAGCGGCCGACATCGACCGCGTGCTTGGCGCCGTAGCTGCGTCATCCCCAATCGGCGGTGGACAACTCTAGGAATTCATCATGAAAACAAATTTGAACAAACTCCGCTCCCGACTCAACAAGAAGCAGAGCATCGCCATCGCCATCATCCTGGTCGCAGGTTTGGCGATCAGCGCCGCGATCCTCGGCACGGGGACATCCCAACCCGCCGGCGACGGCCATGGCCACGGCAGCCATGCCGAGTCAAAGGGACACGCCGATACCGAGCACCATGGCGGGCAAGCAACCGATGGCCATGAACACGCCAAGGAGCACGGCGATGCCGAACATCATGAAGAGGGGCCACAAACCGGCCCTCACGGCGGGAAGCTTTTTGCCGAAGACGGCTTCGGCCTCGAAATCCTGCTGGCAGAAGAAGGCGGCGAACCCCGCTTCCGGGTCTGGCTCTTCCAGCAGGGCAAGCCGGTATCGCCCAGCACCGCCAAGGTTTCCGTTTCGCTTGCTCGGCCCAGTGGGGACAAGCAGGAAATCGCCTTCGCCGTGGAAAAGGACTATCTGAAGAGCGTCGTGGCGATTGAGGAGCCCCATGTCTTCGACGCGACCGTCGCGGCGCGGATGGCAAATGCCCCCTATCTCTTCACCTTTGCCCAGGAGGAAGGCAAGGTGGAACTGAGTGATGCGCAGGTTCAGGCCGCCGCTATCACCATTCAGAAAGCAGCGCCGGCCCGAATTCGAACCGCCGTGCAGTTGCCGGGAGAGATTCGCTTCAATGAAGATCGGACGGCCCACGTCGTCCCTCGGCTGGCCGGCGTGGTGGAAAGCGTTCCGGCCAACCTGGGGCAAACGGTGAAGAAGGGCCAGATTCTGGCTGTGATTGCCAGCACTGGTCTGTCTGAACAGCGCAGTGAGTTGCTTTCTGCCCAGAAGCGCCTTGCCCTCGCGAAGTCGACTTATGAGCGCGAAAAGAAGCTTTGGGAGGAAAAGATTTCCGCCGAGCAGGACTACCTCCAAGCGAAACAGGCCCTGCAGGAAGCCGAAATCGCAACGGCTAACGCCCAGCAAAAACTCGTTGCCCTCGGCGCCACCCCGCAAGCGACGGGAGCCCTCAACCGCTATGAAATCCGGGCTCCATTCGACGGCATGGTGGTGGAAAAACATATAGCCCTGGGCGAGGCCGTGAAAGAGGACGCCAGCATCTTCACCGTCTCCGACCTGTCCTCGGTCTGGGCCGAGATCATCGTACCCGCCAAGGATTTGAACACGGTCAGGGTCGGCGAACCGGCCATCGTGAAGGCCACTGCCTTCGACTCGAAGGCGGAAGGCAAGGTCTCCTATGTCGGCGCGCTCCTTGGCCAGGAAACCCGTACTGCCCGAGCGCGAGTGACGCTTTCCAATCCGCAGATGGCATGGCGCCCCGGACTCTTCGTCAACGTTGAGGTGCAGTCGGGCGAAGCAGATGTCCCGGTCGCCGTAGCAGCCGATGCCATCCAGACCGTCAATGACAGGCCCGTGATCTTCACCCGAGTACCCGGCGGCTTTGTCGCTCAACCGGTCACTCTGGGGCGGTCCGACGGAAAGATCGTCGAAGTGGCCCGTGGCCTGAAACCGGGCATGTCCTACGCAGCCGCCGGCAGCTTCGTCGTCAAGTCGGAGCTGGGCAAGGGCAGTGCCGAGCACAGCCACTAAGCGAGGGAGCCGATCATGTTTGAACGCATTATCCGTCTGGCCATCGAGCATCGCTGGCTGGTACTGCTCACCGTCCTCGGCATGGCCGGGCTGGGCATTTACAACTACCAGCGCCTGCCCATCGATGCTGTGCCGGACATCACCAATGTCCAGGTCCAGATCAACACCGCTGCGCCCGGCTATTCCCCACTCGAGGTGGAGCAGCGGGTCACCTATCCCGTAGAAACGGTGATGGCGGGTCTCCCGAATCTGGAACAGACCCGCTCGCTCTCACGCTACGGGCTCTCCCAGGTGACGGTGATTTTCAAGGACGGCACGGACATCTACTTTGCCCGCCAACTCGTCAATCAGCGCATCCAGGAAGCCCGTGAAAAGCTGCCGGCCGGAATTGCTCCAGCGATGGGGCCGATCTCGACCGGACTTGGGGAAATCTACTTGTGGACCGTCGAAGCCAAGGAAGGCGCCAAGAAGCCCGACGGCACGCCCTACACGCCGACCGATCTGCGCGAAATCCAGGACTGGATCATCAAGCCCCAGTTGCGCAATGTACCCGGGGTCACCGAGATCAATTCCATCGGCGGCTACGCCAAGGAATACCAAGTGGCGCCCAGCCCGGAAAAGCTCGCGTCCTATGGCCTGACCTTGCAGGAGCTGGTGACCGCCATCGACCGCAACAACAACAATGTCGGTGCCGGCTACATCGAGAAGCGCGGTGAGCAATACCTGGTTCGCGCCCCAGGCCAGGTGCATTCAATGGAAGATATCCGTAATGTCATTCTCGGCAATGTCCAGGGCGTACCCATCCGTATCCGCGACGTAGCGGAAGTCAGCATCGGCCGCGAATTGCGTACCGGCGCTGCCACCGACAATGGCCGCGAGGTGGTGCTGGGGACCGTCTTCATGTTGATCGGCCAGAACAGCCGAACCGTCTCCCGGGCAGTTGACGCGAAGATGGTCGAGATCAACCGCAGCCTGCCGGAGGGCATTCATGCTGTGACGGTCTACGACCGGACCGTACTGGTGGATAAGGCCATCAACACGGTCAAGAAGAACCTCCTCGAAGGAGCGATCCTGGTCATCGCCATTCTCTTCTTGTTCCTGGGCAATCTACGGGCGGCGGTCATCACTGCCATGGTGATACCCCTCTCCATGCTGTTCACCTTCACCGGCATGGTGACCTACCAGGTCAGCGCCAACCTGATGAGCCTGGGCGCCCTCGACTTCGGGATCATCATCGACGGCGCGGTCGTCATCGTCGAGAACTGCGTGCGCCGTCTGGCCCACGCCCAAGCCCACCATGGGCGGGCACTAACCCGGACAGAACGCTTCCACGAAGTCTTCGCCGCCTCGCAGGAGGCACGCCGGGCACTGCTCTTCGGCCAACTCATCATCATGATTGTCTATCTGCCCATCTTCGCCCTGACCGGTGTGGAAGGAAAGATGTTCCATCCGATGGCCTTTACCGTCGTGACGGCCCTGGTTGGCGCCATGATCCTGTCGGTGACCTTCATTCCAGCAGCCGTTGCGCTCTTCATGAGTGCCCCGGTTGCCGAGAAGGAGAACAGGCTGATGTTGGCTGCCAAGCGCTGGTACGAACCCACGCTGGATCGTGTCATGTCCAACCAGCCGGTCGTACTCGTCTTCGCGACTGTCATGATCCTTTTGTCCGGTTTGTTGGCGACGCGCATGGGGAGTGAATTCGTTCCCAGCCTGAACGAAGGGGATTTCGCTATCCAGGCCCTGCGCATCCCTGGCACCAGTCTGTCGCAGTCGATCACGATGCAGCAGCAACTGGAAAAACGGCTGAAGACGGATTTCCCGGAAATCGATCGCGTCTTTGCTCGCACCGGGACCGCCGAAATTGCCTCCGATCCGATGCCGCCGAATATCTCCGACGGCTACATCATGCTGAAGCCGCAGGATCAATGGCCGGAGCCCAAGAAATCCCGGGACGAGTTGCTGGCCGCTGTGCAGGAAGTGGTTGGCAGTTTGCCGGGCAACAATTACGAGTTCTCCCAGCCTATCCAGTTGCGCTTCAACGAATTGATCTCCGGCGTGCGCAGCGACGTGGCAGTGAAGGTCTTTGGCGATGACATGAATGTCATGAACGACACTGCCGCTCGCATCGCCGCCATCCTGGAAAAGATCCCCGGTGCCTCGGAAGTCAAGATCGAACAGACCACGGGCCTGCCCATGCTGACAGTGGACATCGATCGTGACAAGACCGCCCGTTACGGCCTCAACGTCGGCGATGTGCAGGAAACCATCTCCACGGCGATCGGGGGACGGGAGGCGGGCACGATGTTCGAAGGCGACCGTCGTTTCGACATCGTGGTGCGTTTGCCCGAAACCTTGCGTGCCGATCTCGATGCCTTACAACGCCTGCCGATCGCGTTGCCGCGTACGAACGGAAAAAGCGAGGGCCGCACGACCTACATTCCCTTGGGCGAGGTTGCCAGCCTCCAACTGGCCCCCGGACCGAACCAGGTTAGTCGCGAAAACGGCAAGCGCCGGGTTGTAGTCAGCGCCAATGTGCGAGGCCGCGATATCGGCTCCTTCGTGGCGGAGGCGCAGCGTCGTTTGGAGGAGGTGAAGGCGCCTGCCGGCTATTGGACTGCCTGGGGCGGGACGTTCGAGCAGTTGGAGTCGGCCACCCGGCGGCTGCAGATCGTTGTTCCCGTCGCGCTATTGCTGGTCTTCACGCTGCTTTTCGCCATGTTCGGTAACGTCAAGGACGGCTTACTCGTCTTCAGCGGCATTCCCTTCGCGCTGACTGGCGGCTTTATCGCACTATGGCTGCGAGGTATTCCATTGTCGATCTCCGCGGCAGTTGGCTTTATCGCCCTCTCGGGCGTCGCGGTGTTGAACGGCTTGGTCATGATCTCTTTCATCCGCAACCTGCGTGAGGAAGGCCGGCCGCTCGATGCCGCCATCCGGGAAGGCGCGCTCACCCGCCTGCGACCGGTATTGATGACAGCACTGGTGGCCTCTCTCGGTTTCGTACCGATGGCCATCGCGACCGGCACCGGTGCCGAAGTCCAGCGGCCGCTGGCGACGGTGGTGATCGGCGGGATCCTGTCTTCGACTGCGCTCACCTTGCTCGTCTTGCCCATTCTCTATCGCCTCGCCCACGGCAAGGATGCCGATGAGGAAGACTTCACCACCGACCCAGTGCCCGGGCCGAGCGAGGCATAGCGTTTTCCAGGTGTGACCGGTGGTATGGCGCCAGATGCGGCAAAAGCTGTCGGTCACACCTTAATCCACTCACCTACGGAGGTTGATATGGGATTCTTTGAAAAACTCTTGCGAGGAGCCGCTGGTTCGCATGGCGGAGGTCATCATGGCGGTGACCGGAACAGCGGCCATCATGGCTGGGGGAACAGTTATCCCTCAAATTCAGCGCCACCCACCAATAGCGCTGCTGGTAGCCTCTCATGCCCGAAGTGCGGCTCCGCGACCACCCCTGGGGGTCGCTACTGCGCCCAATGCGGCACAGCCTTGGTTCCCGGCAATTGTGCGGCCTGCAATGCGAACCTCGCCCCGGGGACGAAGTTTTGTCCGAATTGCGGCAAGGCGCAGCAGCCATGAGCTTGGTGCCGACATTTCATGCTTAAGCACATGATCCACAGCCACCTTGAGTTTCGACTACTCATGGTCACCTTAGGGATGATGCTCACCCTTCTGGCACTTTACGGATGGGTTTGCTGGCGGGAAGGTAGGCGCGGCAAGGCACCCAAATTTTCGGAAAACCTTCGGCGTCGTCTCCAGATGACGAAGCAGAAATGGAAGCGACGCCACGATGATCAAGGAGGGGCCGCATGAGTGCGAGCCACACCCACGCGCTCCCGAACACCGAAAACGAGCGTGCCCTGCGCTTTGCCCTGGCGCTGACCGGCAGTTTCCTGGTTGCCGAAGTCATTGGCGGCGTACTGACCGGAAGCTTAGCTCTCATCTCGGATGCCGCGCACATGTTGACCGATGCTGCCGCGCTCGCCATCGCATTGGCGGCCATCCGCATTGCCCGGCGCCCGGCCGATCGCCGACGAACCTATGGCTACCACCGCTTTGAGATTCTGGCGGCTGCCTTCAATGCCATGCTGCTGTTTGCCGTGGCGCTCTACATCCTGGTTGAGGCTTACCGGCGATTCACCTCCCCGCCCGAAATCCATTCGGTTGGGATGCTCGTGATCGCCAGTATCGGCCTCATCGTCAATCTGATCAGCATCCGCCTGCTGAGCGGGGGACAGACAGATAGCCTCAACGTAAAGGGTGCCTATCTCGAAGTGTGGAGCGACCTTCTGGGGTCGATTGGCGTGATCGTGGGCGCGGTGGTGATTCAGCTAACCGGCTGGTCCTGGGTAGATCCGCTTGTGGCTGTCGCCATTGGCCTCTGGGTTTTGCCACGCACCTGGATCTTGCTGAAGGACAGTCTGAATATCCTGCTCGAAGGCGTGCCCGAGGGCATCGACTTAGGAGAGGTGGAACAGGCCATGCTGGCTGTGCCAGGCGTCCTTGGCATCCATGACCTGCACGTCTGGGCGCTGACGACCGGCAAGACCAGCCTGACCGCGCATGTAGTCTATGACCCGACTTACTCCCCCGAAGACGCTTTGATGCCCGCCTTACAGACGGTGTTGGCCAACCGCTTCAAGGTAGTCCACACGACGCTGCAATGCGAAACCAAACCCTGTGCGCGCCAACCGCAAGGCTGCACCACCGCCGACAGCACGTCCGAGCACGGCGACAACCCAAATGTTCATTAACCAATTTACCAACTGACATGGAGCTCCCATGAAACCTTCCACGGCACTCTCCGCTTTTCTTTTCGCTTGCTTCGTCAATCTGGCGTCCGCTGCGGACGATCATAAGGGCCATGCCCACAACGAGAAGCCGGGCCAAGCGCACACCCATAATGCCAAGCCCCAGCACGATGGTGTCGTATCGGTCGTCAAAGACATCAACTACGAGCTGGTGGCGAAGGTTGATTCCCTCACCCTCTACGTGACTGATCACAATCAGCCTGTCGACACCCGGAATGCGTCAGCTACCGTAACGCTCCTGTCCGCATCAGACAAGATCGAAGTCAAATTGCTGCCAGCCGGAGGTAACCAGTTGCGTGCCCAGGGGACCTTCAAGATCCAAGCCGGCACAAAAGCTGTCGCCTTGGTCAAACTCGGCGACATGTCCGGCCAGAGTGTTCGTTTCATCCTGAATTAGACGATGGTCACTGCACCGCCCATTCGTTCGCTGACAGCCGAGGCAAGGCCTGCAGTGCACAGCGTGGGCGATGCGTTTCCACGGCCGATCGCCACCACCGCCGTACTTCATCCAACGAGTTCCTATGCCTGAGCCTTCATCGCTGTTCCCGGCGAGACAGGTGGAACTTACCGGAATTACTGCGCCTCGTGTGTCCGGGACAGGTGAAATTCCAAGCTCAACGGCATTTTCAAGCATCCTTGAAAACGCCGTCTCACGTTCGGCGGCTGCCAATACTGCCTCAAGTGACAATTTCGACCCCGCCGGAAAATTGATTCTTGGCACTACCCATTCATCTCATTTACCAGCGAACGAGAACGGTTCAAACAAGAAAAATGGGGATTTTCAACAGAAAATGCTCGGAATAAGGGCCTATAGGCAGCAGATTCTTGCGTCCAATATCGCCAACGCTGACACGCCAGGCTACAAGGCGATGGATATTGAAATCACCGAGGCCGCCAGTGCCGATCAATCCCCTCCTCTTCAGTTGAACACTTCTTCGCCAGGGCATTTGAAGGGAAATTCTTCTTGGCAGTCGCCACCCGTCAGCCTTAAGTACCATGTCCCCTCTCAGGCCGCGGTTGACGGAAATACCGTCGAAATGGATGTCGAGCGCCAGAAGTTCGCGGAGAATTCATTGATGTATCAATTCTCCCTTGATCGGGTTGGTGGTGAGTTCAAGGACATGAGAGAGTTATTTCAATCACTGAAATAAATAATCGTGTTAGAGAACTAAGGTTGGTGTCTTGCAGGGTCGCAGGCAAAAAATTCGATGGAGTTCACGTGATGTCCAATAAAAATTCTCATAAGAAGTCCGCTCAGAAACCCGGAAAGCAGAAGGCTAGCTCCACGAGTACGTGCCTTTATCGCGTACTTGGGTATCAGCCTCTATCAGTGGATATGGTGGCGCAAACCCTGAAGGGACTGTCAATCCAGAAAACGCCGTGCAATATCTCTATCCGAAGTGCTCAATCAGAAACCGCCGTGCAGCTTCAAACCGGTGGATCTATCTTGGCAATTGAATTTGAGGCTGAGCCTAACTTCGACCTTGTCGCCGCTGCCCGACGAGGTCTCTCGCTACTAGAGGATTTCCTCTCAGCGATCGCGCTGGTACACGGATCGACATTCCAGGCTACTGAGCCGCTACAAGTGGCACGCTTAGCCCGAATATTTCACGCCATTGCGTGAAATGAGGTCGGCGGAATCGTGTAAACCCGCGTTAATACTGGTGTCGAGACAGATTAGTGCAGGAGATTCCGCCGATGCCAAATTGTACCGTGGAGGAGATGCCGTTTGCCAAGTTGGGACGGCGCGAGATTGAGGCTCGCTTTGATGGTGGTGAGGTCAGTTCGGATGGTGGCCTGTTGTTGCTGCGCCAAGTGGAACGGCGTCTCGGCCTGTTGAAACAGGTGGCGCCGGTGCTGCCCGATCCGAGAAGTCCGTTGCTGGTTCGCCACACCACCGAGCAGATGTTGCGTCAGCGCGTCTTTGGCCTGTGCCAGGGCTACGAAGACCTCAACGACCACGACCGACTGAAGAACGATCTAGCCTTGCAAACCGCCCTGGAGAAGGATCGGGCCGGGGCTTCCAGTCCGACTCTGTGCCGCTTCGAGAACCGGGCCGACCGGAAGGCGGCCGTCGCCATCCACCGCATTCTGATCGACCAGTTCATCGCCTCGTTTGCCCAGGCGCCGGAAGAACTGATCCTCGACTTCGATGCCACTGATGATCTCGTTCATGGCAACCAGGACGGTCGCCATTTCAGCGCCTACTACGACAACTACTGTTTCCTGCCGCTCTACGTCTTCTGCGGAGAGCAATTGCTGGTCGCCTATCTGCGGCCGGCCAAGAAGGATGCGGCCCTGCACGCGGCAGCCATTCTGAAACTGCTGGTCACCCGGCTACGTCAAGCCTGGCCCGGCGTGCGGATCATCTTCCGGGGCGATTCCGGTTTCTGCCGGCCACTGCTCTTGTCCTGGTGCGAGCGCTGCCACGTCCACTACGTGGTCAGCATGGCCAAGAACAGCCGCCTGCTCACCCTGGCGCAAGCCTGGCGGGACGAGGCAGCCCAGCAATTTGCCGAAACGGCGGAACCCCAACGGATCTTCGGCGAATTCCGCTATCGGGCTGGCTCCTGGCCTTGCCACCGGCGGATGATTGCCAAGGCCGAGCATAACGCCCAAGGTCCCAATCCCCGCTTCGTCACCACCAATCTGCGCGATGCCCCGCAGGCTCTCTACGAACGGATGTACTGCGCTCGCGGCGACATGGAGAACCGGATCAAGGAATGCCAGTTGGGCCTCTTTGCCGACCGCACCAGTTGCCATCTGTGGTGGCCCAACCAGTTCCGCCTGCTGCTCGCTTCCTTGGCCTACGTCCTGATGGAGCGTCTGCGCACGCTCGGACTGGCCGGCACAGACCTGGCCCGCGCTCAGGTCTGGACGTTACGCTGCCGCCTACTCAAAGTCGGGGCCGTCATCGTTCGAAATACCCGGCGCATCCGCTTCTTCCTGGCCAGTGCTTTCCCTCAACGGGAAGCCTTCCATCTCGCCGCCCAATGCTTTGCTTCCGGATAAGCCTTGCCGAGTGCTGTCCCCGGCACGTTGATCAGCAACGGGGGTAAGGGGGAAGTCCGTCCAGGACACCAAAAACTGCCCAAAGATTAAGCAACTCAACCTCGCCGACCCTGTTCTGGCATCAATCAATGCCAAATCGGATGCCGGATGCGGAGGCGTGAAATATTCGGGTTAGGGGCGGAGAAGGTTGATGAATGCGAATTCCTAATGTTTAAGCGACTGCCGCTGAAGCATTGGAGTAAGCCAATTACGCAGCAAACCGTTGCAAAGGCAAAACACCTCCTGGCGCACTGGGATGGCTTGGAATCTGGGCATAGACTTCGAAGGGCCGCTCTGCAATATCGAGAGGCGATTGGAAACCTGGACGACACTACCGCATTCCAGGAAGCCTACATTGGCCTTGAATCGATGGAGCCACCGCTTGCTAAAGCGGCAGGGCTACCGCCAGGTACGGAAGAGGTGAAAGGTTCCTGTGAGTCATGCGGACATCAGTTCACAAGAAAGAGAACATCTCTAGTCGGTGTCCGCGCGTTCGTTTTGGATAGCATCGACCCGGAATCGGCTGAAGCGGGCCGGAAAGCAGATTGGAAATTGATCAATTCGCTCCGCAACGATCTTATGCACGGCTTGGCCGACCCAGAGAAGCTAGCTGACCGGCCCCATAAAGCCCTCCTTGCCGCGATGCACTATCTTCACGCATCGATCTGCGTTGCCTCACATGCAGCCGACCTTTCCACGGGGCGATACCAGCTCGCACGAGGTGGTCCCGTCTATCTCGTTGGCGGAAACTACAAAACGACTTCTTGGCCAGCGCTCCACGAATGGGGGACAGCCATTGAAATCACCGACGTCACGTGGGTTCCGCACAAGCAGTATGGGTTTGTACCGGAGATGAACTTCAAGAATGAAGGACTGAAGGATCTCGAAATCGGCATCGCAGTGCTGGGCGAGCCTTTCTCGTTCGCTACGATGCACTCCATCCAAGCCACAAGGTTTGAGCGCGACTAGAAGTTATGAAGTCTAGTTCTGACGTTGAACGCCAGCTTCTGACTGGCGCCAACTTCAGCTTAGGTTCGGACCCCGCGACTACGTCAGGGTTTGCGATCTCGTAAAAGCCGCAGCCCGTTGAACACCACCAGCAAGCTGGCCCCCATGTCGGCAAATACCGCCATCCACATCGTGGCGTGATCGAAGAGGGCCAGCAGCAGGAAAACGAATTTGATGCCCAGGGCCAGGGTGATGTTCTGCCAGAGCACGGAATGCGTTTGTATGGACAGGCGGATAGTCTCCGGCACACGCCGCAGATCGTCGTTCATGATGACCACGTCGGCCGCCTCCATGGCGGTATGGGTGCCAGCGCTGCCCATGGCAAAACCGATATCCGCCGTTGCAAGTGCAGGCGCATCGTTGATACCGTCCCCCACCATGGCCACGGGGTCGCCGACGCTGGCCAGCGCACGGATGGAATCCAGCTTTTCTTCTGGCAACAGATTCGCGCGCACATCTTGAATGCCAGCCTGGGCGGCAATGCTGGATGCAGTGGCGGGGTTATCTCCGGTCAGCATGACAGGGGTCACGCCAAGCTTCAGCATCTCCCCGATGGCTTCCTGAGAACTCGCCTTGATGGTGTCCGCAACAGCGAACATGACCAAGACTGTTTCCCGGTTGGCCAATATGGCGACGGTACGTCCCTGACGCTCATGCTCGAACAGGAGCGCTTCCAGTTCCGGAGAACACTGATCACGGTCGTGAATCCAGCGATGGTTACCCAGCACGTAATCGTGTCCGGCGATCGTCCCAAAGACACCACGCCCAGCCTCAGCGCCAAAGTCTTGCACGTCCATTTGCTCGGGCAGTGCCAGCCCAGTGGCCACAGCCTTGGACACCGGATGGTCAGAGCGTCCAGCCAAGGCGAACGCAATGCTCAAGACATCGGGTTCGGGGAGAGCCTTGGAGAGGATGACTTGAGCGACGAGCTTAGGGCGACCTTCAGTGACCGTGCCAGTCTTATCCAGCGCCACCGCCTTGAGTTTCCGGGCCTCCTCCAGGTACGCGCCACCCTTAATCAGGATGCCGCGTCGCGCCGCAGCAGCCAAGCCGCTGACCACCGTAACCGGGGTCGAAATGACGAGGGCGCAGGGACAGGCAATCACCAGCATGACCAGCGCCTTGTAGAGGCTGGCCATCCAGGTCCAACCCAACGCCAAGGGACCGACAAGTGCGACGCCTACGGCCAGGACAAAGACGCCAGGCGTGTAGATGGCAGCAAAACGGTCAACAAACCGCTGCGTGGGTGCGCGCGAACCCTGGGCTTCCTCAACGGCATGAATGATGCGGGCCAGCACGGTATCGCTCGCCGGGGCCGTTACCTCAAACTCCAGTGCGCTGCTTTGGTTGATGGTGCCAGCAAATACCTCGTCGCCCGGTCCCTTCTCAATAGGCATACTTTCGCCGGTCACCGGGGACTGGTCGACCGCGCTGTTGCCTAAGGTAACTTTGCCGTCCAGTGCAAAACGCTCACCAGGACGGACACGGACTATCTGGCCCACCTGGATTTCCTTGGCCAGAATTTGAAGCCACGAGCCATTCGGTTGACGCACCTCAGCCTGCTGTGGCGATAACTCGAGGAGGCTCTTGATAGCGTTGCGAGCGCGGTCCACTGCACGGGCTTCAATGAGTTCGGCAATCGCGTAAAGCGCCATCACCATCGCCGCTTCCGGCCATTCGCCAATCACGAAGGCACCTGCCACGGCGACCGACATCAGTGCGTTGATATTGAGCTGCCCACGCAGGATAGCCGCCAGTCCCTTCTTGAAGACGGAAAGCCCCGACAACGCGATGGCTACTCCCGCAATGCCCATACCCAGCAGCTTCCAGACAAGGGTTTCGGGAGCAACGTAAGCGACCGCCTCGGCAACAATGGCGACCAGGAGAGCCGCGATGGGTTGCACGAACTGATTACGGCTCTGTGCCGCCGAATCAACGCTTGGTTCTTCCGTAGGGAGTTCCGAATCGAAACCGGCCTTCTTGAGGGCTGCTTGAATATCCGACCATGCATCCGTCGGCACATCGAGGCTCAGGGTTCGAGCCGCCAGGTCAAACGACAAGCGACGGATAGCGGGAAATTGCTCCAGCGCACGACGAATTTGCGCTTCTTCCGTCGGGCAGTCCATCGCAGGAACCCGTAGAAGAAGTTGCCCTAAAGCGGCCCTTTGCTGCGGACCAGAACCGTCCGCTGGCTTGGCAGAGGCATTGCAGGCGTGGTTACAGCCGCAGCTGTGTTCATCAGGATGCGCGTTCAAGTTTTTTGCTTCGTGTTGAGCAGACATCTGCAGTCTCCCGTGGCAAGTTGCCAGTATTGATACCCCCATTAAAATCCCTGGAGTGGCTACAGGGTCAAGCCTAGAATACAGACATGTTTCAAGCAGGAGACCGAGATGCGTATTGGTGAACTATCCAAGGCGACCGGGGTGGATGTCGAAACCATCCGCTACTACGAGAAGGCACAGTTACTGAGCGCTCCAACGCGCAGCGACAACGGCTACCGCACCTACACCCAAGCCCATTTGGAACGCCTCGCTTTCATTCGCCATTGCCGGGCGCTCGACATTCCCTTGGCTGACGTGCAGCGTTTGCTGTCCTTCGTCGACAGTCCGCAATCTGATTGCGGGGAAATCGACCTGCTCATTGACGCGCAACTTGCCAAGGTTAGAGCCCGTCTGGCCAGCATGCAGGCCCTGGAACGCCAACTGGTTGCCTTACGCGGTCAGTGTTCGGCCCCTCATAGCGCCTCGGAGTGCGGCATCCTGCATGAACTCGTGGCGGCAGCACATGGTGAAGCTTGCGCCTGTCACCGGGGGACCAAGGAAGTTCAAGCGTGGAGCAAGTCGGGATGAACGCCCCCCTTGAAAACTGTAGATGACACCCCATTATGACCAAGGCAATTCCCAACCTCAAAGGAAATGACCATGGCAGATTTTTGCATCACAGCAGTCAGGTACAACGAAGATCGCAGCCACATTGAATATGTGCGCGTGAACGAAGAAAAACCGGAAAAAATCGGGACAAACCGAACGGTTTCGCGAGCATTCGTGGCAGACCTCATCCGACTCGGTAAAGCAACGTTCCAAACTAGGACGAAAACCCCTGAAGGCAAGTGGAAGCGTGGTGCTCCAGTCCACCTCATTGAAGAGATTTACCTGACGACCGACAGAAACAGTACCAAGCGGGACAACTTGGGGAACCTGCCGGAGTTCTAATCAGCGTCACCGACACTTCCCAAGTGCCCGGTAGCATCCCCTGCTTTTGAAGAGAATCTTTGATAGTGGTCTTGGTGACGTTTCAGGGACAATCATCGACATGTTGCAGCCATGGTATGGCCACGGGTAACGTTGCCGAGTGCTCTCGCTCCTGACAGTCCATTCGATTGGCATTGGATCAGCAGTACTGGCATGCTACCCTTTCAAGCCTCTGCGACGCCCTTCACCCCATCGATGATCATCAAAGAAGCCGACGACAAGAAGCCCGCAATTCAGACGCTACAAGCCCTACTGTCCCGCCCCGACTGCGGCACCGACACCAGGAAGCGTATCGAACAGGAAATTCGTAACATCCAGGCCGGCATCCGCGGCGAGGAGGAAGCTGCCTACGAGATGCGGGTCCATTGGGGCGAGTCCAAGAATTGGATGGTCATCCACGACCTGAGAATCGAGGTCAGCGGCCTGGTCGCCCAAATCGACCACCTGCTCATCAACCGTTTCATGGAGATCTGGGTCTGCGAGAGCAAGCACTTCTCGGAGGGGATCGCCATCAACGAGCACGGCGAATTTGCTGCCTTCTTTGGGAGCAAACCCTACGGCGTGCCATCCCCCATCGAGCAGAATGCCAAGCACATCCTGATTCTCAGAAAGCTCTTCGACACCGGCACAGTCAAGCTGCCGACGCGTCTTGGTTTCACCATCAAACCCGACCTGAAGAGCCTCGTCCTCGTCTCGAAGGGTGCCCGCATCAGCCGGCCGAAGGCGAAAATCGATGGTTTGGAGGCCATCATCAAGAATGATCAGGTCTTCAAATACATCGACAAGTCGATTGACCAGAACAACAACCCGCTGCTGATGGCGAAGATCATCGGGCAGGACACCCTCGAAGCCTTGGCGCGGGAGATCGCGCGGCTACACAAGCCGATTGCCTTCGATTGGACGGCAAAATTCGGGCTTCCGAAGGAGACTCCCGTACCGCCGGCGGCGAAACCAGGGCCCGTTTCAGCGGCACCCAAAGCCGAAGCCGCTGTGGAGGCGCCGGCGCCCGAGAGCGCAAAGCCGGCCGCCGCCGAGGAAAAGCCCAAGCAGAAGCTGATTTGCCATGCCTGCGGCGCGTCCGTGGGCTACAACGTGGCAAAGTTCTGCTGGTTCAACAAACCGAAATTCGGCGGCAACATCTACTGCATGGATTGCCAGAAGACGGTCTCGGCCGCGTAGGTGGAAAGCAAAGGGGTGAAGATTCCATTGAAAGCGCCAAATCGGGAGTCGGCACAACGATGACAGGGCCTTGCCTGTGCGTTGATGATCCCGAGATTGATGAGGTCATTAACCTCGACACTGGCATCATTTCGACGACAAGGGAAGTGATCGGCCACGACTACGACCGCCTCGAAAAGCTGCGGATGGCGCTGGCGGAGGCCAACGCCTCCGGCGAGTCCCTGTATGCCTGCCCCATCTGTATGGTCGGGGTTTATCTCTCCTGCCGCAGAAAGGACGAGAAGCGCTTCTTTTTCAAGCACCGGACGGAGAACGGCAACTGCCCCGCCATCACCCGCGGTGAGCTTTCCAAGGACGAGATGCTGGCGCGCAAGTACAACGCAGCCAAGGAAAGCCGCGCCCACATCCGACTCAAGGAAATCATCGCGGACAGCCTGCGATACGACTCCGGGTTTTCCGAAGTAGAGACGGAAAAGGTTTGGCGCGGGATGGACAGGACGAAATGGCGCAAGCCCGATGTCCAGGCGCTGTGGAAGGGCAAGATCCGAATCGCCTTCGAAATCCAGCTATCGACCACCTTCCTGCATGTCATTGCCGAGCGGCGCAATTTCTACCGCCAGGAAGGCGGGCTGCTCTGCTGGATCTTCAAGTCCTTCGACCAGGCGGAAGCCCGCATGACGCAGGACGATATTTTTCACAACAACAACCGCAACCTGTTCATTGCCGGCGAAGAGACATTGAAGGCTTCGGCCGCCGACAAGGCGCTGATGCTCGATTGCCATTGGCTTGAACCCCAAGCCATCAATGGTGAAGTCATCGACGCCTGGCGCGAGGAAAGGGTCCCGTTTTCGCACCTGCAACTCGACGCAGCAGGGCAGCGGGTGTTTTTCCGCGATTGCGATGGCCTGAAAGCCGGTCTCGCCCACCAGGCCAGCGAGGAAGCCTTGAAGCAGCGCTTCTTCATCTGGTGGCGGAACTCCAAACGCTCCTGGCAGGATGCAGAATGGAACGAGGCGAGGCAGGAATTCAAGAAGAGGGGCGTGTTCTTGCCGGAATACACCTACGACGTGCTTGGTCTGCTCAACGGGCTGTATTCGGCCCGGGAAGGCGAGTGCATCGGATGGAAGCATCCGAATTTCATTTCGGCGGCCAACACGGTCGCCAACAGCTACAAGAACGTCATTCGCGCTTTCCGTGCCGCTCTGCTGGTCTATGACCGCGGCGACCTGCTCAAGCGGGAGGACAAGAAAGGCAATTGGGCAAAGCGGGTCATCGAGTACAAGAAGAAGCTCGCCGAGGGCGACAAGGACTATGACCGCGACGAGCAATACGATCCCCTGATTGCCTTTCTCTTCCCCGAGGTTTGGGTGGTCCTTTCCGGCGACAAGTAACGTTTTGGCGACCGTCAATACGGCTTATCCCGCATGCCGCTATCCCCTCTACTGATGGATGTGGTCAAATTCAAAATGCTGAAGAGATATACAGGTAACGCCAAATGCATGTAGAAAAAATTACGATCACCGGGTTTCGCTGTTTTGGGCCTGAACCTACGGTAATCAGTTTCAACTCTGGGCTGACAGCCATCGTGGGGCCCAACGCTTCGGGCAAAACAGCGGTTCTCCATGCGCTGATGCGCCTGTTCGGCATCACTCGCGCGCAGCGCACGATTGTTCCTGCAGATTTTCACGTCCCGCCGGAAGAACACACGCCACCCAACACAAGGGGTCTGGCGATCGACGTTCAACTGTGCCTACCCGAATTGATTGCGGGCACGGCGACAGCGGCAACCGTGGCTCCCGTGTTTCGGCACATGTGCATCGACCGCCCAGGCGGTGTTCCGATCTGCCGGCTGCGACTGGAAGCACGCTGGGATGCCGATGGCACCGCCGAAGGAGCCGTCAACCAGACGTTGTGCTGGGTCAACACCACGGACGATGCCGTTCGAGATGACCAATGCACGCCAGTAGCCGCCGCCGACCGCGGCTTAATCCAACTGTTCTACACGCCGGCAACCCGTGACGCCAGCTCGCAGATTCGAGCGACCACCGGCGCACTGGCGGCGCGCCTGCTCAAAGCGATCGAGTGGTCGGCTGACACACAAAGTGCCGTCGAATCTGCTACCGAGCAACTCACCACCGCCTTTGGCAGTGAGCGCGCCATTCAGGCCTTCAGCGCATCGCTTTCCAGGCGCTGGTCGAATCTGCACGATGGCGACGTCGATTGCGAGCCGGCCCTGAGTCTGATGAGTCGCCGCTTCGAAGAGGTCGTCACGCGAATCGGCGTCATGTTCAGACGCGGCCCCACGGGTGAAGATCGAGGCCTCGACGTTCTCAGTGACGGACAGCAGTCGCTCTTCTATTTCGCGCTGGCTGCAGCCGTCTTCGACGTGGAGCGCGCAGCAGTCGCTGGAACCATCCAGGGTTTCCGGTCCGAGGACCTCAGCATCCCGGCACTCACGCTATTTGCGATCGAAGAACCCGAAAACCATCTGTCCCCTTACTACCTGTCCCGAATCATCGGCCAGATCCGCACCCTGGTAGATACAGGCGCCGGACAAGCCCTGATCTCCAGCCACTCCCCTTCGGTCCTGGGACGAGTGCCGCCCGAAGACGTCAGATACTGCCGCCGTGATACGGCCAGCGGGCGCTCGTCGGTATGCGCCATCCCGATGCCGACCGATGAAGTTGAGGCCATCAAGTTCGTGCGCAACGCGATGCTGGCCTTTCCGGAGCTGTATTTCGCACGCTTCGCGCTGCTGGTGGAGGGCGATTCGGAGCGCATCGTTCTTCCGAAACTGGCCGAAGCGCTCAACCTGCTAGTCGATCCTTCGTTCGTCGCCATCGTCCCTTTGGGCGGCCGCCACGTGCAGCATTTCTGGCGCCTACTGAACGGCCTCGGCATTCCCTACGCCACCCTGCTTGATCTCGACCTGGGCCGCGAAGGCGGCGGCTTCGGACGTGTTAAGAACGTTCTGCAGCAGCTGCTTGCGCTGGGAGTACCCAGAGAGAGGATTCTGACGGTTCAAGGTGGATCCGTCCTGAACGATGAAGGGCTTCGTAACATGCACACCTTTGACCAATCCAACTTGCCCGGTTGGCTGAGTTATCTGGAACGCTCTTCCTCCGTCTTCTTTTCATGGCCGCTGGACCTTGATCTAGCGATGCTGTCCGCTTTCCCGGCAGCCTACGCCTCGACCATCGAAGGAACGGGGCCGCGGATGACCAACGAGGCTGCCGCGGAAGTAGTGCTGGGCACCGCAGGGCCAGGCTTGGCCTGCTACAACGGGGACATTGAGCCCTTTCGCGCGCACATGGCCGCCTACCGCTACCATTTCCTTACCCACAGCAAGCCCGCCACCCACCTCCGGGCTTTAACGCATGTGGATGCGGAAGCGCTCAGGAACGCCATGCCCGGGCCACTGCAGCGCGTGCTTCGCCACATCTCGGTTCAGTTGTCAGGGCTTTAATCGTGTCCCTGCCGCCGCGCCGCATCCACCCCGATGATTGGCAGCCCGTTGGTGTCACCGAACTGGAAACGAACGCCTCGACTGTCGTAGGCTCGTCGAGACACTATGCGGTATTGGCTGGCCCCGGTGCAGGGAAAACGGAACTCCTCGCACAGCGCGCCGCCTTCCTGCTGCAAACAGGCGCGTCACCGGCGCCTCAGCGCATCCTGGCGATCAGCTTCAAGCGCGATGCGGCAAGGAATCTGGCCAGGCGTGTACGTCAACGGTGCCATCCCGAGCATGCGGCGCGCTTCGATTCCCTCACCTTCGACGCATTCGCGAAGGGTCTCGTCGACCGCTTCGGCCAAGCACTGCCGGAACGATGGCGCCCCACCCCCGACTACGGAATTCTGTTCCCGACACGCCATCTCCTCGAAGACTTCATTCGCCGTGCAGCCATGGCTGCTGACTTACCTTTCCCTCGGGCACAGATTCACGCCATTGCGAGCAAGACCTTGGAGCGCCGGCACGTCTTGGCCGACCCCTTGCCCGAAGCTGGTTGGCCACAGGGCACCCCTGGGCAATGGATCGGCCAGCGATTCTGGGACGAACAACTCCACCTGGGCGCGCGAAGCACGCTTACGTTCCCGATGCTCACCCGGCTCGCAGAATTGTTAGTTCGGGTCAATGTGTCAGCTCGGCATGCCCTGGCCCTGACCTATTCCCACGTCTTCATGGACGAATTCCAGGACACCACCCAGGCGCAGTTCGATCTGGTCAAGACGATCTTTCTGGGAACTCCCGCCATCATGACCGCTGTGGGCGACAACAAGCAGCAGATCATGCGCTGGGCACTGGCCATGGACGATCCATTCACTGCCTTCGAGCAAACCTTTGGCGCACAGCGAATCCCACTGCGCAGCAATTACCGCTCCTCACCCGAGCTTGTGCGCATCCAGCATGTCCTCGCCCAAGCACTCGATGCGGGGGCCGCAGAGCCCCAGTCACGAACCTCCTCCCGAATCTCCGATGCCTGCTGCTCGATCTGGAACTTCTCCTCGGCTGCAGTTGAGGCACAGTACCTAGCCCGGTTCATAACGTCGCAGATACAGGCACATGGCCTCCAACCGGACGACTTCGTGATCCTCGTTCGCCAGAAAGCCGAAGAATATGCAGCCATTCTCGAACCGGTCTTTCGCGCTCAAGGAATTGCCTTGCGCAACGAGGCTGCCAAGCTCGGAGCTCAGATGCTCCAGGAACTGCTTACCGAGCCGTTGTCGGAGTTGTTGGTTCTGATCTTGCGCTTGGCCACGGTTGGCAGGGCCAGATCAGCCTGGAGCGATGCACTCCAGGCGCTGTCATCCATGCGCGGCATCGTGTCCGAAAACGAACGAGGACACCGACAGCTCGCAGTGGACCTTGATGCCTTCGCGCGCCAATTCAGTCGTACTTTTCCCACCCCACCTCAGACCGCTGAAGCGGTACATGCAGTCATACAGTCCATCGTCGGATTCCTGGGGCGCGACGCACTCATCGCCGCGACTCCCGCATACGCTCAGGGCGATTGGCTGTCGGAGGTCGAACACAGCGTGGCCCTCCATCTGCAAGCCAGCACGGCAGGGACAACTGACTGGAGCGCTGCGCTTGACGCCTACGAAGGAACACACGCCCTTCCACTCATGACCCTACACAAGAGCAAGGGGCTGGAATACCACACCGTAATCTTCGTCGGTCTGGATGATTCAGCCTGGTGGAGCTTCCAGCAAGACACGGCAGAGTCCACTGCGGGATTTTTCGTAGCCTTCACTCGTGCAAAGCAGCGGGTGATCTTCACGTATACAGCAGAACGGGGCACCCGCACTACCGTCGCTCCCCTCTATACGTTGTTGCAATCGGCAGGTGTTCAAACAGTCTCCATCGCCTGATTCGCCAATATCGATTGCCGCTTTCTCGTCAAAGCAACGTGCTGTTCTTGTGAGTAGCGAAATTGCCTGATGCGAGTATCGGTTGCAAGAAAGCGGCATATTCCTCTTGCGTATCAAAAAGCTGAATTTCGCATTGAGGATTTGCAATACCGCCGCTCAGGCGCAGAATCATTTGGCCCTCTCCAGATTCTGCGATTCGCCTTGCTCTTGGACCAAATTGCTTGTGGTTGATCATGAAACCCAAAGCACAAAGCCCTAGTACAGACCCCACCTGTGCCTTATTAGCTGTCAGCAAAGGTTCTTCTGGGACGTCGGACAATAGCATCATGATCGCGCCGAGGGCTCGTGCATCGTCTTCTTGGCTAGAATAAATCTCGTCGGCTTTTCGTACCGCATCCTTGCGGTGCTTCATCGAGATCACATTTGAGTGATAGAGGTCACCGCAAACCGTTAGTTGGTGCGTCACTCCTCCAGGTTGAACCTTTGGATATATAGGTCTCGGTCGGTTCTGCATAAATATATATTCTCGCTTCGTGTTATATACCCCGCTCGTGGCAAAGGGATTTTGCCCATAGAGCCCGCTCCAAGATAGCGCCCCTGCGCGACAGCCTAGTGGAGACTCTAGTGCTTTTTTGCTCTGAAAGTGTCCCCCCTGCCAAACCATGTGAAAAAGCAGAGGAAGACCAAGTGGCTTTGCTTGAATCAACAGTGGATCATGGGCTGTATGCGCGCCACGTAGGCTTACCAGTGTTGAACTCTTGAAGAGTCGTCCACTTGCCGCGCCCCTCAACGAAGACATCTTTGCGATTTGAACCTTTGTAAGTGTCTTTGGTAACTGTTGGATAAAGGCCGAGATATTCCTGCCCCTTAAACGAGTCTGTTTCATTATCCAGCAAGGGCATGACCGCCACCTGCCCACCACGCAGCCCATCGAAGTAGCCCAGTTCCCACGGCATCCATTTGGACGATGATGCGGATTCGGTTGCCAAGTACAGCAGTGACTTCGATTGTTTCATCCTTCGCCGCAATAGGTCCGCCGTTTCCGGATTTACCTTGCTTCGGTCCAGCTGACTGTCTGTTTCCCAATCCACATAAACCTTCAATCCCCTCTCCTCCAAGAGGTTCTTGATCCCTAGGACAAGGTCGGCATCGGCGATTGAATGCGATAGGAATACATCGAAGGTGTCGGACTCCTTTGTGGAACTACGAGATTCGTTAAGGACCTGTGCGGAAGCTTTTTGAACATGTGATTTCGCCAGGAATCCCCCTGCTGCAACCCTAGCCTCACTTTTTGTAAAGTACCTCGGCATCTGAATCAATCTCCCATCACGTTCTTACTTGCCGACAGCTTTCGCTACCTGCCATGACGTCTTACCTTAATTTGCGGAGTGGAAATAAGGTGCCAAATAACGATGGCACCAAGCCAAGTTCTTAAGAGAGCAACTTCTTGAGGTTGTCCCAGTTCCAGGCATAGAGACGGCCCGCGTCCGGTACTGGCGTGTAATCTCCATCCCGATAGCCAATGATCTGAACAACCCTGACACCAGCTTTGCGAGCCATTGCAACCTCTTTTAGGACGCCCTGAGCCCTATGGGTCTTGACTCCAACCATGACGAGAACGATTTCTGCTCGAGAGATTGCTGCCTCCGCCTTTTTTTCCCAGTCTCGCTCCGGCGCTGCTTCCTTCAGAGAGTGGTCGATAATTTCAAAGGGTGAGTCATTATTCCTCGACTGACCAATGATGAAGTCCTTTAAGGCTCGATCATTGTCGAAGTCAAAACTCACAAACACCCTTTTTTTTGCCATAGTTTCGTCCTTTAGCAAGGATCTTGCGGCAGGCCCTGCGACAAGGCCCAAGAGGATTCCCGCTCCGGGCAATATTGCATGCCCTATAGCGGCGCCAATACCAGCGGCGAGGAGCCCACCTGGCGAAACATGATCGCGATGGACGACACAAAAGTCTCCCTTGATCGCATTGTTGAGGCACCGCCGGCCTGATTTCGTACGTGCTGCACACCGCTTCATTGCTCTTCGTTGTATTCGAGTAGATTAAGAAAGCCACACGACTGATATCATATGCCAGACGTATGCCCATGTCTTGTGTGCAGGTACGATTTGCAGCGGCGAGCAGGACATGACCTTACATCGCTGGTTGTGTCTCGGTAACCTCTCTGGGTGACCGTATGCGAAGTGGGAGCTAAACTAACGACATCCCTCAATCTACCGCTCTACATATGGCTTTCTACCTACCGGGAAAAGTCCCCAGTTACTTGATTCGACTAAGTCATAACTACGCAACGGATAGCCGCAACGCCCAACTGAAGGCGGTTCTCGACTCGGCGAGAGTATTTGTGGCCGAGGGAGTTGATTATGACAACTACAATGGCGGCATGGATGGGCATGGGGTTATCCTGTTCCTTCCATTGGAGATACTGGGTCCAATTAGCCCTCAGGATCAGAAGCGACTCATAGATAAGCTTTCTAGTGATCTCTGAATCGCCCCGGAACCTGTAGACACCTTTGAGCCTTAAACTTGAGGCAATAGGGAGGTGTCATGAGCAACAAGCGTTACCCGGAAGAATTCCGGATAGAAGCGGCGAAACAGGTCACGGAGCGGGGGTATCCGGTAGCAGAGGTGGCAAGCCGGCTCGGAGTGTCGATCCATAGTGTGTATGCCTGGATTAAACAGTACGGCGTACCGACGGAGACGCGGCAGGAACAGCAAAGCCAGTCGGCGGAGATTCGGCGGCTGAAGGCAGAGCTGAAGCGAGTCACCGAGGAGCGCGACATCCTAAAAAAGGCCGCCGCGTACTTTGCCAAAGAGTCCCGGTAAGGTACGCCTTCATTCGCGGTGAAGAAGCCCGCCATTCCGTGCGTAGGCTGTGCCAGATGATGTCGGTGCATCCGAGCGGCTACTACGCTTGGCGAGCAGCGCCACTTTCTGCACGCGCCAAGTCCGACCAACGACTTTCGGGCCTCATCAAACAATCGTGGCTGGAAAGCGGCGGTGTCTATGGATACCGCAAGATCACCGAGGACCTGCGAGACCTGGGAGAGCGCTGTGGGAAGCACCGGGTGTATCGGCTAATGCGCGCCGAAGGGCTGCGCTCGCAAACCGGCTACCGTCGCCGTTCGGGCCGTTACGGAAAGCCGGCTACGGTGGCGCCAAACCACCTGAACCAGAAATTTGATGTAGCCGCTCCGAATCTGGTCTGGGTGACGGATATCACCTACATCCGAACACATGAAGGCTGGCTCTATCTGGCGGTAGTGCTTGATCTCTTCTCGCGGCAGGTGATCGGTTGGTCAATGCAGTCGCGGATGGGAACGGAATTGGCCTTGAATGCCTTGCTAATGGCTGTCTGGCGTCGCCAGCCCAAGGAGGTGGTGACCATCCACTCCGATCAGGGCAGTCAATTCAGTAGCCACGAATGGCAGTCGTTCTTGAAAGCCCACAACCTGGTGGCCAGTATGAGTCGGCGCGGCAACTGCTACGACAACGCAGTGGCAGAAAGCTTCTTCCAGCTACTCAAGCGGGAGCGGATTCGTCGGAAAATCTACGCCGACAGGGAAGAAGCTCGGAGGGACATCTTTGACTACATCGAACTCTTCTACAACCCGAAGCGCCGCCATGGTTACGCTGACGGCATGGCTCCTGTAGAGTTCGAGAAGCAGTATTTCAACCGGCTACGAGGTGTCTACTGAAGCCGGGGCGATTCACTCCGAGCTGTTGCAGGAAACGCTCCGGGCGAATTCCTCTCGTACATCCAATTCGAGCTGAACGACGACAACGACGAGTCGTTTAAGAAATCGTTCCCAATCTCTAGACGACCACAACTGGCTCCCGACTCACTGAATATCTGGAAGCCAGACATGATTCGTGTGTTTGTGACTCATCGAGACCAATATAAAGCGACTGCGCGGGAACTAGCAGATGCACTTGAGCCTTTCGGGTTCACTTGTTTTGTTGCACACGACACTATCACTCCAATGGCTGAGTGGCGGTTGGAGATCATGAAAGGTCTTCAGACGATGGACATTCTGCTCGTCTTTCTGACCGATGACTTTCACGACAGTATTTGGACAGATCAGGAAGTCGGTTTTGCTCTTGGGGATGCAAAACCAGTTATTCCAGTGAAGCTAGGCACGAAAGATCCCCAAGGATTCATCAGCCACCTTCAGGCCTTAAATGGCGCGATAAACGACCCCAAAGGTACCGCTGAGCTCTTGGTTCCACTACTTGCTGAAGCAGCGAAATCGAAAGACCGAATACAAACTGCCGTAGTCCGGGCGTTTTCGGAGTCGCCTGATTGGGGAGAGACAACCAAGCGGTTCAATCGAATGAAAAAACTAATTGAAGTTCTAACGGATAAAGAACTTCAAATGATCATTGATGCCTATGCCAAAAATGATCAACTCCATGGGGCTAGTTACTTAAACAATAACCACGCACGCTTAAAGAATTTCCTCGCCAACACGACTGGCAAGACCTTCCGAATTGAAGGAAATAGGGTGGTTTCTGAGAAAGACGAAGAAAAAATCCCGTTCTGACTTAGCACCGGCTCAAGTCAGCCCCGGCGATCGCTGATTTGAGAGGCGTGCATATTTCAGACGCCCTCGCAACCTGCTGCCATCTACCCAATCTCAGTTTCCAACCCAGTCTGCGAAATTGTTGTAGCCATCCTCATCGCCCCAGGAGTAAATCTTGTAGCCCAGCTCCGATAGTTTAATTGCTGTACCCCAACGGCTTTGGGGAGCGGCGGTCTTCAAATTCCATCCGTCCACATCCGCATAGTCGACCCATTTGCCTCCAGTGTATTCCAGTATCTCCAGACTGGCTCCATCCTTGGAATATCGGAATGCCAAGTAATCGAAGGGATTCTTGCCAATGGCCTTCACTCTGCCATCCTTGCCTTTGATACCGTTGATATGCACAGCGAAAACGCGATTCCCGCGTTGAATGCTCTTGATGATTTCGTACCGTACCCACCGTCGCGCATAGGTATCGCTACCTACCAGTACGCAAGTCGCCGTGGTTCCTTCGACTCCGCCATTAATTAGGCGTTTGAGAGCGAGGTCCCCTTTTTTCTGGGCTTCCTCCCAAATGGATGCGTCGAAATAACCGGCCTCTTCCCGGTCTTTGGTCACCCAATGGTTACGAACCACATTGGCACGAAAATCGATCACATCTTGGTAATGAAAGCTGAAGAACACGCGCTTCGCCATCTGTTACTCCCCTTGCCGGAAAACGGTTGCCGCTACAACCGACGGATTATTGATTTGATTGAACGAGGCTGCCCTCAGCCAAATGCAGTTCTCGGCTCATTGGGCGCAATGCTCAGAGCGTCGTGGAAGATGCGGGAAAAATCCACATCCTCCATCTTCTCGACACCGACCCCGAGCTTGGCAGCCAAGTCGCGCGCAGCACCGCCCGGCGCAGCAACCGATAGAACCTCCGCTTTGGGATGGTATCTGACAAACAAATCGTGCTCCGCGGCAATCCCTTCCATGCCGCCGATAAAAACCGCCGCCGACAGATCATCCCGGGAGAGCATGGCTTGCCGCATCCGGAGAAGGCTTGCGTCCCTATCGCCCGGAACATGGTCAATGTATTGCACGTTGCCGAAACGCTTGTTCTCTTCCGGAAAGACGTCCTGAAAGAACGTGCTCTGATATAAGACAACGGCACGGCCATAATCCACACCCAGATCCTCACAGGCTGCCCAGACCATTGGTGTAATCGCGGGATGGCCGCCCCAGACGATGAGTCGCCGACCCAGCGCGGCTGTGATCAGTTCGCGCACGGCGAACTGAATCAGGAAGGGATCGGCACTTTGGTAGTAGGTCCCGCGCCCCGGCACCGGCACACTTGCCGATAGAAAAATCGCACCCATTGCCATCTAGACCTCCCAATCCGCCAAGGCCCAAGCCACCTCATGGGCTTTCACATAGCGACCAGCTTGAATATGAGTGCCCAGCCACGACAGATGGTTCAGCCAATCAGGATGCAGCCCGACTTCGTCGTAGACCACCGCGACCGACGAATCCGGTGCCCGATCGACCGCTTCATGGAGAGTAAGCGAGGTGGGTACACCCACGGTGGGACAGACGACCACTGCCTTGCCATCAGCCAGGTTAGCGAACACGGCCTTATGTTGCCCAACCCCCGACACGTTGCCGCCGATCTGCTCAATCGCCTGGCTGATGCGACTAAACAGGCTCAACCCCCTGACCGCATGACTTTGGCTGCGCAGCGCTTCAATTTGGAAACAGATACGGGCCACCACGTCATCGGTCAACCGCCCGGTCCCAGCATCAATGTCCGAAACGTCGAGGTCTAAGCGGCTTGCTGTCGAGATCCGAGCGGAAGCCGTCGAGTTGGGCCAACCGACACGCAGTACAGAGATGCCCTTGGCTAAGGCACGGCCAAATTCCGCGCTCGTCCACCGGCTTTCGAAATAACCCGGCGTATCAAGCATCACCAGCACGTCGGAGTCGCACAAGCGATGCCACAACATGGCCTGAAAATCCTCCCCGGGGCCAATACCATGCGTATCCAGGAAAACATCGAAGTGACGTGCTGACAAGACATCGAACAACTGCAGCGCGGCTTCGCGCGATTCGTTGCGGCGATAGCTGACGAAAACGCGTCGCTGGCGAGGTAAGAGACCCGCGCATTCAAGTAAGGCCGTGGCAACCCGCTGCGGCCCATCCACCTGGTAGGCCAAGCAGTTCAATGGCCGCAACATCTCCGGGATTTCCGCATGAACCCGGCCATAGGTTGAGGCGACCGGCACAATCGGAATCCCATGGCGCAAGATAGGCTTAAGCCCCGAATCCGAGACGCCTTCGGCCCCAAAAAATACAACACCTGCGGCAATTCGCTGCGATGGTTCAAAGCTGGTGACGCGCGTGGACCAAGCCACCTCTTTACCCAAGGTCAATCCAAAAGGCTCGATCCCCTTCAGGAGATGCTGTTCCACTTCTCGAACCTGATCGTCCGAGGGCAACCCCATGAGTGCCAATTCATAAAGCACGGTCGACATATAGTCTCCACGTCAAAGACTTCTGACCCAGACCCCACCTCTGCTCTGGCCGGGGCTCCATACAGCTAAACCGCCCTGATCCGCTTGATCAATGCGCCGATAGAGCTGTAAATATTCACTGCCGTACCAAACCCCAGAGCGGTCGGTCGTCGGGATGATCAAAATTTGGTCGATATGTTTCTTTCCATTCGCATACCCAATTTCCCAGGGGCACCAACGCGACCCTACTGAATTCGGCGTGGCCAAGAAAATGAAATACTTAAGCTCGACGATTTTTTGCTGGATACGCAACGCAGTTTCGCGTTCCGGTGCGGCCGGCATAGCGGAATCTTCCCAATCCACATAAACGTCCCATCCTTCGTTGGCCAGCATATTGATGATGCCTTTCACCAAGTCCGCATCTTCGTGACTATGGCAGAGGAAGGCTGTGGCCAGATTAGACGCTTTTGCCTCTTGCAACGTCCGATGCGCAGCCTTTTTAACTTGGCCTGCCGCAGAACGGATGGCGTCTATAGAGATCGGCATACTTGCAAGCACTCTTGAATATGAACGGTCACAATTATATGCCGTATGGCTGACAATATACGCAGCTCACCCCATTGCAGATCAAGCACGGTTGGCGGCCATCAGCCTATTCGGCGGGCCAGTCTAGCTTTGAACTTGGCCAGTTTTGCTTCAGCCGGTAACTGGCGCCGCGACAGCACCAGTCGATTTCCCTGCAGTTCCAAGACAAGGTTTTCGGGCCGCCCTCCCAAGGCCTTGAGCACAGCAAGCGGAATAGCAATCCTTCCGCTGGGGCAGATCCGCGCTTGAAATCGTTTGCTAACAGTGCGGCACGGCATAGGATGTGCCCAACGAGGGATGTGAATGGACATTATTACTGAGGTAAGGCGGTATTTCCGGCCACTGACAATCCACCCTTGGCGTGCCGCGTGGCGGGTTCGGCACCGTGGCCTGCTAGTCGCTTTCTCCACTTTGGTCATCGATCTCATTGAGGTCAGCACCCGAGGAAAAAGAGCATCATGACCAGCGGTTCGCCGGGAAGACAATCTCACCTATATCCTGATAGCCTTAAAGGATTCAGTGAAGCTGATTAACTCTGTTTCGAGGCTGCCGCGCATCGTGTGCCTCCTGACTCGGTTTTAAACGTAAGATCAAGCCATCAATCATCAATGGGAAGGCGCGATGGCTACGGGCTGTGTTGCTAACACAGCTACATTCGGCAGCATTGCTGAGGGAGATATTGAGGGTCACGAACCGTTTACCGATTTCCGCTTCTGGTTCAATTTTTTCCTCAGCACCCGGGATTCTTCGGCAATTTTTTGCTGAAGAACGTCCTGTACCTTTCCCAGATACCTTATCGCGAGCGAAATCTCCATTGCCAGTTCATGGATATCACTGGTGCTGTAGATACTGTGATCACGCCAGCAGCCTGCGCCCTTATACCGTCGGTACTCTGTTCTCCCGAATTTTTGTGGATCAAAGGGTGAGGTCCCCCAAACGCTGCAAGGAAACCGATCCACTGCCTCACGAACCATTGTCACTTGGTCCGATGCCCGTAGAAGTATGTGGACATCGCCTGGAGAAAAGGCTGGCTTAATCATCTCGAACACCGTCGGCAACAGTTTGGTGGACTCCTTCGAGCCAACTGAAGGAGGGAGTCTGTGCGTTTGAGACGACACGTACGACACAAACTCTCTTATGCGAGCAACTAACAGTCCATAGTGCGCCATCACACGACCTATTTCGGCCAATGCAGCCGAACCAAGAGTTGTGACCGAGCATCCTCGATATCGCTCGGATTGCAACGAGTGGGTTAGTAAGTCCACAGCACCTGAACCGGAAAAATGAACACTATAGATTGTAGTTCTATAGTGTTCGAAATGGGTTCATTGGGTCTCGCATCGGAGCCCAAAATGAATCTTCGCCAGAGCCTTGCAATCGCTATCAAGACGGTTCGGAAAAACAAGGGGTTAACCCAGGAGGATTTCGGCGTTGTCTCGAGCCGGACTTACCTGAGCTCTCTCGAAAGAGGGCTCAAAAGCCCAACTGTCGACAAGCTTGAAGAAATTGCCAGGGTTCTTGATGTGCATCCGGCAGCTATCCTACTTATGGCGTACGCGATTCAGGCCCGGCCACTGGATCGAGCAGGTGTGATCGAAGAGATTTCTAAACAGACCCAGAACCTCTGTGCCAATCTGAGATAGTCACGCACGCCACCATTGACGCCAGATATTTGCCGGCCGACACATAACTGCAATGCAACAGCAGAGTTGAGCCCTTGCAATAAGTATTTTTTATTGCTGTTAGAACGACAATTGCTGTTATTAAAGCAATGAACGACAATGCCGTTCCGATGCCAAGCTCCAGCCATGTCTTGGCCGCCTCCGAGGCGGCGCGTCGGCATCTAGGTATCGGCTATGTTCTTAGTTGTCCTACAGTCCGATACTTGATAACTACTGGAAATTGCCTGTCAACACGGCTAGTGCAACTCGCTTCCGGGAAGAAGCATGCCGGCTTCGCTGTACTTCCAGTTTTTCACCTCGATGGCGATCGCGTCTAGCCCGGCAGAATCAAGCGGGGCTCGGCCTTCAACGTAAGCGCGCGCGTACTCGTAGTACCAGTCAATCTCCCGCTGGTCCAGGCCGGTCTCTTCCGGGCGACAAATACCACGCTCCAGATGCCGCCGCTGTACTTCGGTGATGCCCCCATCCGCAGCAAGACGCCTAACGATATCCATACAAACATCGGCAGAGTGCGTTCCGTCGGCCCGCCGCAGCAACGTGAGAACATTCAGATACTTGTTAGCTAGCATTGGCTGGATGATTTCTCCCATCTCATTACCAAGAATCGCCTTAATCTGGATGCCAGCTGCAACAGTAGTTCCCATCAAATTGAGCGGCTCGTGCTTCACTTCTGGCGTCACAGAGCGCTTGGCATCGCACAGGAAAATGACGTCCACGCCGCTTTGAGGGGCGTAGAAGAAGGGAAAATGATCGCGCGTTTTCTTCAGGCCAGTCCCAATGGCAAAGTACTTATCAACGAAGCCATTTCGGGGTCGGTTTGCGCGCAAAGAGCACCACTGAAGTGCCAAGCGTCCAACTTGCCGCATATTATCGTTGATGCAGCGTACGACATAGGCCTCCAGGGCCAAGCCAACGAACGATGCTGGCGTCTCGCCGGTCCTAAAAATGAGCTGGCCGTTCGCGCCGAGAAAGCAGTGGCCAGTCTGTAGTGCATCCTGGATGAAGACTTCGCGGTACCGATCTTCAAGCACGCGGCCAAGTAACGCTGCATTCTGGCGAACCAGACGATGGCCCGGGTCGATTACAGACAGGTCGTTGCCGTCGGCAATCAGCTGAGAGATACAGCTCATTGCTTCGGGGTTAGAAAGGCGTTCCCCGGTAGACATAACGTACATCGTTGCAAACCTCCTTTGTCGCGTGGAGATCGTAGGAGCTCCACGCTGGTTAGTAAAGCTGTTCGCGCTCATTAAGCCAAGCTTCCAGCCCAGCCTTAATTCCGGGGATAACAGAAGGGCGGGCCATCAGGATGTTACTTTCTTAGGCATGGGGCTGACCTTGCCGGCAGCGTTATTACGCATTTGCTCCAGCAGGGCGTCGTAGTCACGCTGAAGCTTTTCGTGTTCGGCTTGAAGTTGCTGGAATTGCAGTTCGGTGATGCCGTGACGGGTTTCAAGGGCCTTGTACTTCTCATGCCAACCCTCGGCTCGCTGCTGGAAGGTCTTGCGCACACGCATGCGACCGACCGTTTCCTTCTTTTTTAGAGTGTCGAGCCAAAGGGATACGCGCGCCTTGAGCGCCACGTTGTCCTTCTTGTAGAAGGTCGCCTCATTGATTTCGGCGCGGCGGGCGACCTCAGCCATGGACACGGCACCGCCATTGTGAGGATAGATGCCGCCATTGCCCTGCATCTCGGCGGTGATGGCGCGGATGGCGTCATCCACCTTTTGATGGAGCTTGGCGGTCTTGGCGGCACCGCGCTTGGCGGCGGCAATCTTGTGCTGCTCGGTCATGCCATAGCCTCCGCGACTTCCCTAGTTTCGGGTTCATCCGTGTCCTCACTCAATGCGAACATCGCCTGAACATCCGGCATTGCAAGGTACTTTTCTCTTAGATCCGCGTAGTATCCTAGTTCGTTGCGCAGGTTCTCCATGGCATGCGCCATAACTAACAGCTGACCGTCAGTTTGTGCTTGCCTTGCGATTTCGAGGTACTGCTCGATGGCATCTTCTGTGTCGCGACGCCGGCGGGCCAGGACAATACGGTTCTCACAGCCAGGATCGCACTTGGGCTTGTTCAGTTCCTGCTCCTTGTGGCGGTGGGGTTTGCTGCAAACCCAGTCCTTCGAGCAGACGATGTTGGCATTGATGAGCCGCCAGCCTTTGCCCTGACCAGTGAGCAGGCATGCCAGTTCGTAGGCGCTGCCCTCGACCCAAACACGTCCCTGTACTCGCAGGTAAGCCTCCTGGTTTTCAACGGCGGCTAGTAGCCGTCCCGCACCCGCACCACCATTGGCTGGCAGTGGCAGGTTATTGGCGATGGCGCGATGGATTTCCTCCAGCGCCTCGGCGCAATGCATGATCCGAAGTTCGCGCAGAACCTTCTCGGCTTCTTCTCGGATACCGGGATCGCACAGGATGTAGTGCAGAGTCATTTCGATCGACTTGTGCCCAAACAACCGCTTCAGGACTAAGGGCGAGTTGAACAGGGCTACGCCTGCCAGTCGGCCTATAGTCTTGCGGAAGCGGTGTGGATGCACGCCCTTTCCACCGGGCTTTGGATTGACGCCCAATCTTGTTGCAAGGGTTTGTAGCGCTGAAATGAAATTGACCACAGCCTCGGCACCGGTTCGACCTCCATTCCCGATACTGACCCAAAGAGCATCGCCAAAGCGCGCCATGTCTGGTAGCTGCCCTGCATTAAGTGTTCGCGGCAGGCGATCAAACGCTGCCGCAAGCCGGGCTTGTTGCCCCAGAGAGGTCTGGAGGATCGGGGGCGCCGGTGATTGGAGCTCGTCGCCCAAGAAATTTGGGGAAAGTTTATAAGTGTGGCGATTCAAGTAGCTCTCACCATCGCGTTCGATAGCAACGCAATGGCGCTTCAGCGTGGCGAGCTCGCCGATTCGGCCAGCGCAGGCGAGCAAGCTAATGAACAGATGTGACGCTTGGAGTATCACACTCAGGTTGACGATTTGTTCGTGAGTGCGCGGTGGCCATTCATGGGGGTCGGCCCCGTGTTTCCCATTGGCGGTGGTCAACGCGAAGTGGGGCGTCAAGGGACGTCCGGCTCGATCCAGCCACGGATATTTCTCAAGATGGGCGGCGATGAACGGCTGAAGCTTATAAGAAATTGCCGTATTGGACAGTGACCAGTCGAGTTTGCTCAACGATTCCGGCAGCGCTTCGAGCAGGTGCAGCAGGTGGGGACCTAGTTCTTGGATTACCCAGAGCACGCGCGGACCAATTACTTCCAGCCAGGCGTCCGGCAGCGGGGAGTAGGGGACCGGTGCTTTCTGAGGCGGCAGCACGTCTGGGGCGCGTGAGGGGTCGGTGGTCTGGGCTATTTTTGGAAGGGCTGGCACGTCGTGCCACTGACCACGGGCTGCCAGCGAGTACAGGCGTTCTAGTTCGATTCGGGATCTCTTTTGGGCGTTGAACTCGTGCTGATCCGCTTCGGTCAGGCAGAAAAAAAGGCCGCCGGCTTCCTCGCCACTCTCCAGCTTGCGACGCATGGCCCGAGCGGCAATGCGGCTGATTTTGTGATACAGCAATTGGCTGATGGTGGCCGGCTTGAGCGCGCGTCGGACCTTTGCAGAGCCCGTACCCGACGGCACCAAGCGGAGAAGTACGCCGAGCCGAGTCAGCGAGCATACCCCTTCCTCAATCAGCGAATCAGGGGCATCGGTGAGACCTTCCATTGCTAGAAAATCGCGCAGACGGGCGGTCAGGTCGATGTTGTCCCTGGCCTTAAACGTCAAACCCGGCGCCAACGTTGCCGGGGTCTGCCAGTAGCCCCATTTCGGCCCGTGTTCAAGCAAGGTTTGGGCGGCGAGCAGATCATCGCGCCCAAGATTCTGGACGTCGGCGCGCTCAAAGCGTTGCAGGCACGCCAGGCGCGATGCTTCGAGCGGATCGATCAGGAGGACTTCATCAGGAGCGTTCATGCTGCCCCCTCAAGGAGATCGATTCGTCCGAGGCCAGGAATCAGGTGTTCTCCTGCGAGAATGCGTGCGGACCAAGCCACACGAGCTTCAGCCACCGCAGCGCTCGAAAACAGGCTATCCAGCAACTCCTCCCCCATATCCAGTTCCTCCTGAAACCCCGCTTTCAGCCACAATTCGCGGGGTAGGTGGTCGGACATCACCATCAGTTCCTCGACCCGCATGGCTATGCCAGTAATAGCTTCCGGAAGAAAGCGGGCATGCTCGCACTGTTTGAGGCAACGATTGGCGCCGCACAGCCGCCCAGGTATATGACCCGGCACAACATGCGCTGGTGGATGTCGCGGGTCGGCACAACCCATGCCAATTCGACTACGTTGCAGCGCCCGGTACTCAGCCAATCGGGCTTCCATTTCCGGGGTGATTGCACCGTGGCGCACGAGTTGAGCAAGCTTTGTCAGGTCGATTTCGCCGCGCTCCAGTCCGTCAAAAAGGTGGATCATGAAGCGGCGGATCTGGTCATCGTGTTCAACCTTGTAAATCTTGTGCCGCAAATATCCCTGTGTGGTCTCCATTGATGCGTGACCAAGGGCGAGCATCACGGCGAGAATGTTGCCGTTTGATTGGAGATAAACCCAACGGGCAAAGATGTCTCGGAAGTCTGAAGGGGTTACTTTCGGAATCTGATCGTCAGCGAGGCGCTGTGCGTTCAGGCGATGCCTAACGATATCGAGATACGATACTTGGCGCCTACCTGTTTCCCGTTTGGCGTAGCGTTTCCAGTTGTTCATCTTCAGGCATGCGATATTTCCTCGCCGATCAACATATAGCCAGACGCTACGGGAGCACTGCTTCAGGGTTTGTACGCGCTTAAGCTGCGCAGCGATGGCTTCCAGTGATGCGCAGCTGTTTTGCAGATAAGCCAGCTGCTCTTCTGCCGCCTTGCAATCGACTTTGACTATCTCCCTCAACGGCACAACACGTTTGAGATAGGCCGCCACAACCATCGGCGCAGACGAGGGCTGTGACTTTTGTCCGATGCAGAACTGGGTGCGACCATTCGCGCGCGCTTTGTCCGCTTTTAGGGTTTCTTCATCCGCCACTTCGTCTGTATCGTCGGTAGAAAGGACAAGCTGTTTGGTGTTCCTGGGGTGATCCCTGGTCAGGTAAGGGTCGTCCGCGACGACGTTGGCAAGGGTGCTGGGATTCCACCCAGAATTCATCAGCGCGAGATGGAAGGCAACATCGGCCTCTCTCACGGTCGGAAAACGAATTGCGCGCATCACCCTTCTCTCCAGGCCAAGACGGGAGAGAGACTCGCCACCTAGGTGATCCCCGGAGGGCAATGTAAGACCGGTTTTCAACTGGATGGCTTGGAAATACTGCCAGTTCTTAACTAGATGCTCGTGTTCCCCCAAGTCGGCAGGAGGTTCGCCCGATGCGCGGCGATCTACTTCTGCCATGACCTGGTCATTGCGCGCCCAGGTTTTGAGGACGCGTTCCCAATCCTGCTTGAGCACAGTCCTGATTGCGCGCGCCTGGTGCTCTGGAATCAGGTGGCTTTCCCCTATGCGTCTGGCTGGGGCAATCCAACCCAGCTTGGGTAGCCCAAGGAGCGTCCTGGTGTCGTCAGCGACAGTCTGAAATTTCATGAACGTCGAGGTGGACATATTACGCTGCTTCGCAATGGCTTCATGAAACGCCGTCAGGTAGGCAACGGAACTTATTTGAGGCTTAAGACGATCCGTAGTGACTGAATCCGATTCAGTGGCATCAAACAAGCGCCACCAAGCGCGCAGGGCGCCCAAATACTCATCGATGGTACGCTTTCTAAGAAGTGTGCATCGCGCCTGAATAGCAGGAGCAAGTTCCAAGATGAGGTCCGGGCGACCAATATATGGACCTCCCCATTGGCCGACAGTAATGCCAAAAGGGCTGGGATTTTGAAACTCGCCATCGGCAAAGGGATGGAGGTCGACGAGTGTATTTTCCGTAGGATGGTTGGTCCAGAATTTCAGCGGGTCATCACTCTTTGGCGGCCCTGGTGGGACTTGGCTGGCACCACCGCGTGTCTTCAGGTGGTCTTTGTTTTTCTTTCCAATGCTCATGCGTCCCCTCCTTCGACGCTACTGCCTTCATTGCCCAAATCGACCCATTGCCTGGTTATCGAGAGCGGCATACGCAATTGGTTAAAAAGCCACTTGAGATAAATCTCGGTTGTCAGGGGGCTACGATGACGGAGTTGCGGTTGAATCTCCATCTGTATGACCGTCTGTGCTGTGTCGCGCAACTGGAGAACCAAAGGGTGTTCCGGGTTGATATTTGGGGTCGCCAGCACTTTCGCAATCAACTCCGCGTGCTGCTTCATCCGCTCTTCAAGATGTGTACAGGCCCACCAGTCTCGGCCCAGATGTGGGCACCAATGTGGCGGATGAGAAACGCGTCGTGACCAAAGGGTATAGATCAATTCGCCGTTGTAACGCTCACCGGTCTGAGGCTGGAGGAACAAATGCACAGACTGCCGCATTAACTGTTTTTGCTCTGCGACAGTCTTCCCTATCTTGACCTTGTTCATCAGCGCCGTTACGCGCTCAGTCTCGCGGTACTTGTGCAGGCGTTTTGCGAGCCAAAGAGGTAAATGGATATCGCCTTCAGGACCGAGCTTGTCCAAAAATTCATCAATCCCCAGCTGTTGCCCTTTGGTCCCATTTTTGAGCGTGACGCTTACATTTTGATATTCCTCTGGTTGGCTTGGGTTGAGAATCCTCCAGTCCCCAGGGTCAAGCGGAAGCGTATCAACACGCCAGCATGCCGCCTCCTCTCGGCGAATCGCGGTATTGAGGATGAGATCGACAATCAGGACATCGGTTTCTCCAGAACCTGGGTACTCCTTCACACGCTGACGCCATTCCTTGATTTCATCACGCGTCGGAAATGACAGCACTCGCTTGTTGACCTTCACTTTACCCAAGCGTGATTCAACTTCCTTAACCTCGTGGGACCGACTGTTTTCGTGGGAACCAACAACTACTCTGCGAGTGGTCGTTGGTATGACAAAGACGTCGCGCAGCCCTTTATCCCGAGCCCACATCCCGTATTCGAGAGCAATTTGAACTCTGGCGTTAACCGTAATTGCCGAGAGCTTGCGATTTTCCGCGCTCCAAACACCCTTGATCATCTCCTCCTGATATCGCCCGACCAGCACACTCAAGTAGTCGCATGTCATTAGGTCAACACGGCGAGCCTCGGCCCACTCCAACGCGTTGCACAACCAGTATGCGTAGTCTTTCATTGATATCCTGGAGGGAAGCACCGGGCAACAACCTTCCCCGCGGCCCTTAGGTGGCCAAACACCAAGTGCTCGATCCAAAAGAAAACGGTTTGGCAACCGAGCATAGCCAGGATCAGAATCCATGATGAACGGGTGATCGGCAAGGTGCCCATATCCAGCTTTGACCAATGCCTCACGGTTCAAATAAATGACTTTGTATCCATAATCTGGCATGGCGAAACTCCACTAATTTTTTCTACCTGCGAGCAAGCGACAGGGGAACTCGGTTTCGATCCGCGCCATTGTCGATCCCAATAGCCAGATCCTTGATCGAGAAGCAACCGAATTGGCTGATGGCGATCCGGAGGCAGATTTCACAGGTGCGCAGCCTACTTAAAGCTCGAATCAGCAATAAGCTGGCCGTTGCAAGAGGCAACCTTGAAGCGATTAAATTTGATATCCGGCACAGAGTTCATTGCCGCAATAGAAGTGAGAGGTCGCTTAGTCATCGATAACATTTCTCGACCGCCCTTTTGGCCACCCATAGACAGCGCAAGCACTTGTTTCGCCCGAAAGTACAAATGTTCATCTCCGATGCGATACCATTCTCATTCAGACGGCTTTTATTGAACAAACGTTCACCAAACCACGATATTGCACATATGTGCAACATTCGTCAAACGATTTGCAACTATGGACAACATTTCTCTGCGTTTGGGTGCCGAAAGAAAACGGCTGTCGCTCACGCAGGACGAATTCGCCGCTGCAGGCAGAGTTAGCAAACGGACCTACTGCAATTACGAGTCTGGGAATAGAACTTGCGACGCAAACTTCCTAGCGGGAGTCGCGAAAATCGGTGCCGATGTACAGTTCATTTTGACTGGCATCTATAGTTCAAATCGGTCCGCGGCAACAGCCGCTTTAATGTCCGATGCCTTGGTGGACTCAGAGGAAGCACCCCTTTCAGACAGGACTACCGCGCTGCTTGCAAGTTACGAGCGATGCACTATCCCCATGAAGGATGCCATTGACCGGACTGTTCGAGCACTAGCAAACCGAAGTAAGGTTGAAATGGCTATGGGCGTCATGCAGATTGGGGAATCACTCTTTAAAGGTGAGTAAACGGGGTTTAGTGGCAGAAGCTTCCTGTCAAGATTGAGACGAGAATCAATGCGCCCTCCGATGAGGGCTTTCACTACAACATCTCGCTACTAACCACGGCTTACCTCACAGTGAGGACTTTGTCGTTTTGCAACATGTCGGTTCGGGCAAGTAAAATTTCTTCTTCGTATAATTTAGAAAAACCCCAAGCTTTGCTGAAAGCAAGTGAAATTAGTCATCACCTATAACGCCTGGTATGCCCACCTGAAGAACCTGGCGGACAAGCCCTGGTGGATCGCCGCCCTGATCTCCTGGGGTATCGCCCTCTTCGAATACCTGCTGCAGGTGCCGGCCAACCGCATCGGCCATACCGATCTCACCCTGGCCCAGCTGAAGATCCTGCAGGAAGCCATCACCCTCACCGTCTTCGTGCCCTTCGTCGTCTTCTACATGGGCCAGCCCCTCAAGCTCGATTATCTGTGGGCCGGCCTGTGCCTGCTGGGGGCCGTTTACTTCATATTCCGCAGCTGATCCGGTCAGGAAATGTCAGCTTGCGGCTTATTTCATAACCACACTCTTATAAAGGCTATTAATATCTCCCTTTGCTAATAGTCAAAATAACTTAGGGAGATGTCTGTGGCATTGTTCGGCAACAACCAGCGGCAACGAGAACTAGAAGCGGCCCTTGCCGCCCTGCAGAACGAGAACGCCAGCCTGCGCTCCCAGGTGGCCAATCTGGAAAACGAGCAGCAGACCCTGGAGCAGAAGTGCCACGCTGCCGAAACCGTGGCCCGGGGCTGGGAAAAGCTGCTGCACAACCTGGACCGCTTCGGTTCCAGCCTGGCCAAGTCCCAGGGCACCATGGCCGCCATGGCCCACAGCCTGAAGACGGAAAAGGAAGAGGCCGTCACCGCCGGCCGCATCACCTCCGACAGCCAGGCCCAGATGCATGGCATCAGCGCCAACCTGAGCCAGCTGGCCCTGCAGTCCCAGACCACCATGGGCCAAGTCGAAGGCCTCAATGCCAGCACCGAGAAGATCGGCAGCATCCTCAACCTGATCAAGGAAATCGCCGACCAAACCAACCTGCTGGCCTTGAACGCCGCCATCGAGGCGGCCCGGGCCGGCGAGGCGGGCCGCGGCTTCGCCGTGGTGGCCGATGAGGTGCGCAAGCTGGCCGAACGCACCGCCACCGCCACCAACGAGATTTCCGGCCTGGTCAGCGCCATCCGCCACGACACCGTCTCGGCCCACGCCAGCATCTCCTCCCTGGCCAAGGAGGCGGACCACTCCAGCAACGAGGGCAAGCAGGCGACGGAGAACCTGGACAACATCATCGGCCTCTCCCGTCACATCGAGACCGCCGTGGCCGTGGCCGCCCTGCGCAGCTTCACCGAACTGGCCAAGATGGACCACCTGGTGTTCAAGTTCGAGGTGTACAAGGTCTTCATGGGCGCCTCCCAGAAACGCCCGGAGGATTTCGCCGTGCATACCTCCTGCCGCCTGGGCAAGTGGTACTACGAGGGCGAAGGCCGAGAGTGCTTCTCCCTGCTGGACGGCTACCGGGCCCTGGAAGCGCCCCACATCAACGTGCACAAGAGCGGCAAGGAAGCCCTGGAACGCCTGCGCCTGGGCGATTTCGACGGCGGCGTGGCCCTCCTGGAGCACATGGAGGCGGCCTCCGAGGAGGTCCTGGACTGCCTAGAGCGCATGGCCCAGGCCGGGGAGCAATCCCCCGACGTGCTCTGCCTGGAACACTGAGGCCGGACGGTCCGGGCCGCCCCTCTGGCCTCCCGGACCTGCCTGCCGTACCATAGAGCCGCCGGGCTGGACCCGGCGCTTTTTTTCCCGTCCCGACCCACACCCCATCCCGCCGCCCATGCCCGGTACCCCAGCCCGCAACCTGCTCGAGCACGCCCGCAACATCGTGGTGGAAGGCCCCATCGGCGTCGGCAAGACCAGCCTGGCCCGGCGCCTGGCCGAACACCTGGGCCAGAGCAAGGAATGCCAGCTGCTGCTGGAGCAGCCGGAACTCAACCCCTTCCTCACCCGCTTCTACCAGGAGCGCAGCCGCTACGCCCTGCAGACCCAGCTGTTCTTCCTCTTCCAGCGCCAGGACCAGCTGCGGGACCTGGCCCAGCCGGACATCTTCCGCCAGACCGTGGTCTCCGACTTCCTCTTCGAGAAGGACCCGATCTTCGCCCGCCTCACCCTGGCCGAGGACGAATACAAGCTCTACCGCCAGATCTACGACACCCTGGCGCCCCAGGTGGTGTCGCCGGACCTGGTGATCTACCTGCAGGCCAGCCCGGAAAATCTCATCGCCCGGGTGAAGAAGCGGGGACTGGACATGGAGCGGCGCATCGGCGACGTGTACCTGACCCAGCTGGCGGAAAGCTACAGCCGCTTTTTTTACGGCTACAATGCCGCGCCGGTGATGATCGTCAATTCCGACCGACTCAACTTCGTCGATCAGGACCGCGACTTCCACCTCCTCCTGGAACGGCTCGCCGCCATGCGCGGCCACCGGGAATACTTCAACCGGGGAGAATGAACCCATGTCCAGCCAATCCACGACCCGCCGCCTGACCATCACCGACATGGCCAAGCTCAAGGCCGCCGGCGAAAAAATCGCCATGCTGACCTGCTACGACGCCAGCTTTGCCCGCCTCTGTGACAACGCCGGGGTCGATACCGTGCTGGTGGGCGATTCCCTCGGCATGGTGGTGCAGGGCCACGATTCCACCCTGCCGGTGACCCTGGCCGACATGGTCTACCACACCGCCATGGTGGCCCGGGGCTGCGACCGCCCCCTGATCATCACCGACATGCCCTTCGGCACCTACCAGGAAACCCCGGAACTGGCCTTCCGCAACGCCGTGCAGCTGATGGCCGCCGGCGCCCAGATGGTCAAGATCGAGGGCGGCGAGGACATGGCCGAGACGGTGCGCTTCCTCACCCACCGCGGCATCCCGGTATGCGGCCACATCGGCCTGACGCCCCAGTCGGTACACCAGCTGGGCGGCTACCGGGTCCAAGGCAAGGACGAGGCCGGCGCGGCCCAGCTCAAGGCCGATGCCCTGGCCATCCAGGCCGCCGGCGCCAGCATGGTGGTCCTGGAGGCCATTCCCCGGGCCCTGGCGGCCGAGGTCACCGCCCTCCTGCAGATCCCCACCATCGGCATCGGCGCCAGCGTGGAGTGCTCCGGCCAGGTGCTGGTGCTGCAGGACATGCTGGACATCGCCCCCGGCCGCAAGGCCCGCTTCGTGCGCAACTTCATGACCGGCCAGCCCTCCGTGGCCGCCGCCATCGCCGCCTACGTGGCGGCGGTGAAGGACTGTACCTTCCCCGCCGCCGAACACTGTTACTGAGTCACCCCACCGGCAACGGGCCGCCAAGTACGGCCCGGCCATCAGGAGAAACAGCCATGCAGATTTTTTCCCGGGTCGACGACCTGCGCGCCGCCCTTGCCGGCAAACCCGAGGTGGTGTTCGTGCCCACCATGGGCAACCTGCACGAGGGCCACATTTCCCTCATGACCCAGGCCCGCCAGCACGGCCGAACCGTGGTTGCCAGCATTTTCGTCAATCGCCTGCAGTTCGGCCCCGGCGAGGACTTCGACAAGTACCCGCGTACCTTCGAGGCCGATTGCGCCAAGCTGCAAGCCGCCGGCGTGGACGTGCTGTTCGCCCCCACCGAAGCCGACCTCTACCCGGAACCCCAGACCTACCAGGTGGAACCGCCGGAAATCCAGAACTGGCTCGAGGGCGAATTCCGCCCCGGCCACTTCCGCGGCGTTGCCACCGTGGTGCTGAAGCTGTTCAACATCGTCCAGCCCCAGACCGCCCTCTTCGGCAAGAAGGACTACCAGCAGCTGATGGTCCTGCGCAACATGGGGCGCCAGCTGGCCCTGCCCATCCGCATCCTGGGTGGCGAGACGGTGCGGGCCGAGGACGGCCTGGCCCTGTCCTCCCGCAACGGCTACCTGACGCCCGCCGAACGGGCCGAAGCACCGCGCCTGGCGCGGGAACTGAACAGGCTGCGGGACGCCATCCGCGCCGGCAACCGGGACTACCCGGCCCTGGAGCGGACCGCCATGGCCGCCCTTGACGCTGCCGGCTGGAAGGCGGACTATGTTGCGGTGCGGCAGCAAGCCGACCTCCAACTTCCCGGCAGTCCCGATGCGCCCCTGGTGGTGCTGGCCGCCGCGCGCCTTGGCGTTACGCGACTCATTGATAATCTTGAGATTTAATTCAAAAACTGGGCGTTGACAGACGGCGGTGAGCCGTTAAAATGCCGTTCCCCTTACCTTTTGCCTACGGGTGAAGCCATGCAGAGAACCATGCTCAAGTCCAAGCTCCANCGGGTGACCACCACCCANTCGGAGCTGCATTACGAAGGCTCCTGTGCCATCGACCAGGACCTGCTGGACGCGGCCAATATCAAGGAATACGAACAGATCGACATCTGGAACGTGAACAATGGCGAGCGCTTCACCACCTACGCCATCCTGGCTGAACGCGGCTCCGGCGTCATTTCCGTCAACGGCTCCGCCGCCCGCAAGGCTGCGCCCGGCGACATCCTGATCATCGCCACCTTCGCCACCTACACCGAAGTGGAACTGGCCAAGCACGAACCCCAGCTGATCTACGTCGATTCCCAGAATCGCATTGCCCGCATCGGCAACAAGATTCCGGCCCAGGCCGCCTGAGACACCGGATTTTTACCCGGCCTTTCGGGTAAAAGAAGGTAAAAAAAGCCGCGAGCAATCGCGGCTTTTTCTTTTGGGGCCGGCCCTGAGCTGCATCGGCCAAGACACGGCGGAAGCGGAGGTCGCAAACCCAGAAGGGACGGGCCTCTTCAGGCAGGCCTGCCCGACAGGCCCATGGCGCCTGCCTGTGCGGGCATCCCCTTGATAGGACCCTACTCGGCGGCGGCCTTCTTCGCCGGCCGCTTGGCCGGGGCGCGCCGGGTCTTGGGCTTGGCGGCGGCTTCGGCGGCAGCAGCGGGCGCTGCCTCCGCCTGGGGCGCAGCCTTGGCGGCGGCCTTGGGTTCGGACTTGGCCTTGGCCGGCGTCTTCTTGGCGGCTTCGATCTCCTGGGCGGCTGCCGTCTTGCGGGCCCGGGTACGGGCGCCGCTGCGGGCACCGGAAGACTCGCCGCGGCCGGAAGGCTTCCTGGCCGCGGCCGGGCTGGCGGCAACCGCTTCGACTGCCGCCGGGGCGGCCACAGCGGGCGCGGCCACGGCTTCCACCACTACCGGAGCGGGGGCCGCTGCCGGGGCGGGCGCCTCGGCTGCCGCTTCCTGGACCCGGGGACCATCCTTCACGCCGTTTTCCTTGGCGCCGTCGCGGCCGCGGCCGCGCCGACGGTTGCCGCCGCGCCCTTCCCGGGCCGGCGCTTCCGCCGTCTCGGCGG
>JGI24728J21555_1000036_pt1 | contig 95348 bp, 29 predicted proteins | sample EPASupsiteSAE305_FD_21555 | JGI IMG/M metagenome (IMG submission 21555) | reverse complement strand
TGATCTTCTCGCCGCCTTCATCATCATCGAAGGCCAGCACGACGACCGCCGAGGGGTGCAGTTTCTCCATAGCCCCGCGCAGCAAAATTGGCTGTTGCGGGTTCAATTCCCCGCCGGTGGACATATAACGCGTGTGCTGATCCCCATGCAGCACATGAAACGATAGGGCATCAATCGCGCTTTCGACCAAGACAAGCCTGCCGTCCGTGGTCTTGGTCTGGCTGTACCAAAGCCCTTTGACCCCGCCGGAGGCAAAGCCGGTGAAGCCCTTGTTCTTCACTTCAAAACCGCAAAGCCCCTCTTTATCGTAATGAGGGAAGAGGGCATTGTGGCGCCGATCCACGCGGACGCATCCGGCAAACAGGGGCAAGCCCAGCACATCCGGCCCGAGGCCCCGCCCCGTCAAATAGGGCAGGGCGGTGCAAGGAGCCGCTTTCTCCCATTCGGCTATGACCCCAGCGCGATCCCGCGAGACCGGCTGAAGCTCTTTGATGAAAAGGGGGAGTTGGGAGGAGGGCCGCGCCGTGCCGAGCCATTCGCGCAGGGTTTTACGGACCATGCCGAGCGATCCGATCCCGCGATTTTGCAGGAAGTCTATGACTGTGCCGTTGTCCCGATCATCCCGCACCGAAAAATAGACCCAATGGGTCGTGCCCTCGTAGCGGGCAATGATGATTTTGTCGCCGTCAGGGTGGCGCATCACCACTGAATTGCGCGAGCTGGCGCGGCGGTCCACCGCATAGCCCCGCGCGGCGGCCAATTCCGGCAAAACGACATCGGTTTTGAATTTCTCCAGCTCGAAATCCACGCTTTTCCCCACTTATTAGGCCAACAGTATGGCCGAAAAACCAATGTAAACAAAATGTAAAGTTTTGAGGATCAACCCTTCGCCTTTGTTTTAAAAACGATCTTTGCCGTTTTGATAAGCGCACTGGCGCCGACTTCTTTAACGATCCCTGCCGGTGACGTCAGTTTGTATTTTTTATTTTGAGCTTTGTTTACGCTGTAACCGGCTCTCGTCAAAACGTAAATGGCCGTATCGACATTTCCTTTTTCTAGCCATTCCCAAAGGCTTTCATCTTCCCCTTTCTCTCCCTTGGCTCCCTGCGCTGTCTGTTTTTTATAAGAAGGTTTTTCTGGGTCTTTGTGTAGGTTGACCCCCAGATTTTTGAAGGCATCATTCTCAAACCATGCAACTTTCTTGGCTGGAATTGGATTTAGGCTTTCGACAAAAACCACCTGTTTGTTATCCCTCATCACCATTAGCTCATCTGGAAAAGCAAGGTGTCGTTGCGTCACATCCTCGCTCACGCCGTCGCTATAAGTGATAGAGCTGCTGGATGATGATTGACCAGGAGAAGAGCTAGAGCTGGAAAAAGCTCGTGCGATACTGCGGCTGATAGAGAACTTTTCAATGGTCGCCACACCGCAGAGCTTTGAAAAATATTCTGCTGTCATCAGATCACGGCTGCCAAAATACTGGATCACGCCTGAATTACCGATGAAGGTTTGCCAGCCGTTGCCATAAATGCGGTGAAGCTGGGACAAGTCTTGCACGATCCCCCAGAGCTGCATCCCAAATCCGGCCATCAATCCAAAAGCCTGTTCAATCATACTCAACCGGCCCATGGCGGCCATCTCGTCGAGCATGAAAAGGATGGGCTTTTCCGGCTTTATTTCAATGTTGCGTGCGTTGACAGTCAAGGCTTGTTGGATCAAAAGCCGCAACCACCGGCCAAAAGTGTTGAGCCGATCCGCAGGCAAGACGAGGTAAATGGTAATTTTGGAGGTTTTGAGGTCTTCAAATTGAAAATCAGAGACAGCAAGGCTTTTCCGGATGCTGGGACTATCAAGAAAATGGGTGTGGGATTGTAGAACAGCGAAAACGGTGCTTTGCAACTTATCTTCTTTTGACAACGTGCGGGCTGCTGCACTGCTGATAATATGGTTTTCATGTGAAAGCATTTCACCAAGATAGTCTTTCAAATCTTCCTTGCCCTTACTGATAATTTCGCGCACGCGGCCTAAAGTGCGGGTGTCTTTTTCGCTCTCGTCGATGGCGACATAAAGTATGATACCCATAAGCAAAGCCTTGGCTTCTTCGTCCCAAAACTGATCACGGCTGCCAATTTGGGGCGTGATGATGGAATCCGCCAAGATCATGGCGTTTTCGTTTACATCAGGGTCATCAGGATCGAGCCAATCAAGCGGATTGAAACGGGAAGAGGGCAAACCGGTGATCCCCCACGGATCAACCACATGAACATTCTGGCCTAGCCCTTCGATGCCGCGTTTTTTGTCGCCCTTGCCGCGCCGAGCTGCGGTTATCATGGCGTTCTCGCCTTTCGGGTCGATAACAACCGCCGATCCTTCATAGGTCAGAAGGTTGGGGATGATGGAAGAAACCCCCTTGCCCGAGCGGGTCGGGGCAATGGTCAGTAAATGGCGGTCGCCGGTGTAGTGAAGCGGATAGATAGTGCCGTCTTTGGTCGGAAAGACTCCAAGAAAAAATCCCTCCCTGCCGATCAGCTCATTTTGTTCGAGATGTTCAAGATTGGCCCATTCCGCAGAGCCGAAAGTGGTTGGCTTCTCTTTTTTGGCGGCAACCACTATCACGCGCAAGAAGTAGTAAGCAACACAGGCGCAAAGGAGAAAAATAACGATATTGCCAAACTTGACACTGGCTACGGCCCCCCCAATGGCCCCGAGGATAACAAGGACCAGCAGAATCCACCGGCGGTATGGGCGGAATTTTTGACTGAAGAAACCACCACAGAGACCGCCAAGGAGGGCGGCAATCAAGTGTTGTCCCCAAGCCTGATACAAAAGATGCTGATACCAAGAAGCATTCGGCGCGGTCTTATGGTTGTAAACGCCTATACCGAGCAGTAGAAAAAACAAACCGGTGGCAACAATGATAATGAGATGATCCCGTTTTTTTGATCGCAAGTTGTTCCATAACTCTTTCATAAAGCAACCCTTGAAGTGTCTTTTTTGTTTTGCCTAAAAAGGCCCCTCTCCAGAAAACTTGACCGCTGAATTATTCGATCTCGCGGTTTCCGTCACCGCAAAAGCACACACAGCCTTCTTTTTCCTATTGCCCGTAAACAGCACTTGCCACCTTGCGGAAAGTCGGGTTAATTGAAGATGACAAGCAATACCTTGTTAAACCGCGCGGAGGGAGCGCAGCGGTTTCCCAAGGTGCTTGGCAGGGGGAAAAACCCCCGTGCACCCCCTTCCAAAGCCGCCAGCGGCTTTCCCGCCAAAGGCGTAATTTTTTATCAACGCCAACTTCTGGATGATGATCGAAACAAACAGTCCGGACGATCCGGCCAGCATAAAAAAAGGCAAAACCAGCGGCAGCGAAAACCGTCATCGCGGTGGCATTGTCGGTTTCCGTGTCACCGCCGCAGAACGGGCCGAGTTGGAAAACGCAGCCGAGAAGGCCGGTCTGTCGCTTGGCTCCTATATCAGAGAGAAAGTGCTTACCTCGCCAAAGACTCGTGCCGTCCGGCGGCCACCCATCGAGAAGAAATTGCTAGCGCAATTATTAGGGCAATTAGGCCGCGTTGGCGGCAACATTCACCAAATCGTCAAGCACATGAATTTTGGCACCGGCGTGATGCACGATGAATTGCGTTCCGCGCTTGCGGCATTTGAAGAGGCCGCCGCCGCGATCATACAGGCTATGGGCAGGGGGCAGAGGTGATTATCAATGGCGGCAGCCGGTGCAACGGCGCATTTTTTGCCAAGCACCTCACCAACGCTGAAATGAATGAAGAGGTTCGCCTTGCCGACGTTAAGGGGCTGGCAGCCAAAAATATAGGCCAAGCCTTCTATGAGATGAAGGCCGTTGCCAGTGGCACACGCTGCAAGAATTTTTTCTACCATGCGAATATCAATCCCCGCGATGATGAGCTTCTAACCGCTGAACAATGGGAACGGGCTATTGATGCCCTAGAAACAGGGCTGGGCCTTGAAGGTCATGCAAGGTTTGTGGTGGAGCATGAAAAAAACGGTCGCGTTCACCGGCATGTGGTTTGGTCGCGGATCGACGTGGACAAGATGAAGGCGGTCAAGATGGATCACGACTTTGCCAAACATCAGGCCGTGGCCCGTCAGCTCGAGCGTGAATTTGGATTGTCGCAGGTTAAAAGCGTTCTTGGTCCAGAAGTAGAAAAGGGACAGCGGCCTGAGCGGCGGCCCAAACAATGGGAAGTCTTTCGGGGCAAAATTAAAGGGGTCAATGTGAACGAATTAAAAGAAGAGATAACAAGATTATGGGTGAGTTCGAAAAATGCAGAATCCTTTCGGTCTGGACTCGAAGCGCGGGGATTTATTCTTGCACAAGGAGATAGCCGCACCTACTGCATTGTTGATCGAAACGGACATATTTACAGTCTTGCGCGTCAAATTAAGGGCGTGAGGGTCGCTGAAGTTAAAGACAAGCTGGCCGATATTGATCCAAAACACTTGCCGCATGTTGATGTGGCTGCCGAGTATCAGAAGGAACAGTCACGAGAGGAAGAACAAAGAAAAGCCGCTGTTGGACTGGAAGAGACGCAACAGCAGGATACTTTCAAAGAAGCCGAAGCAAGCCGACAACAGGCGATACAAGAAGCTGAACGTTGGAAACAAGCCGGTCTTGATGAGGAACAACGTCGCGAAGCCTTTAAAGAGCAAGTTGATCGTCAGGCCGAACAGGCCAAGGAGATGGAGGCCCAGCAGGAACGCCTTGATGCTTATAGAGAGGCGATGGCCCGCCAAGCGGAGGCCGCAAAACGCAAGACGGAGCAACAAGAACGATACAAAGAACGTGAAATCAGAGATGCCCACAGCCGATACGGGCAAGCCCTTGCACAGAACTACAGCATCTTGAATCCTTATGAGACCCTTGCCCGTTCAGCGATGGCGGAATATGGAGCTTTTTTGAGAGATCGAGAAACCCTTGATCGCCAAATAGCCAGAACGAGCGATCCGGTTGAGCGGCAACGGCTGGAATTACGGAAAGAGATCGAGGCCGCCGAATATATGGCCGTTACCAGTGAGCGGATTGCGGGCCAGAGTGAGATCATCGTGGGCAAGATGGATTCGCCCGAGGCATTGCGGCAAAGAGAGCGAGCCAAGGCTTTTCAAGAGTTGGCACAGGGCTTGCGCAAAGAGTATAGGGAGGTCGGCAAGGAACAAGGGCGCGTAGCTGGAGAAGAGTCGCCATCCACGCAAACGACGCGGAAAGAAGAAAAGCAAGAAACCTCGTCTATCAAGGTAGAAGAACGCACCGCTGGAAAACCACGCGGTCCGGAGCAAAATCTTGCCGATTACATCAAGACGCTCCCCGAAAAACCGCCATTGCGCGAATTTACCAAAGAAGAGCTGCGGAACAATCCAGAAGCCAGAAAAGCCCGTATAATCCAAGACAAAGATATGCAAAATCGCGACTCTTCGCTTGAGAACATTTCTCGGGATTTAAAAAGGGGCAAAAACCTAAACACCAATGATGTTCGTCGACTAAGCCGTGATGATCTCGAAGGCATCAAGCGAAGCGGTGACCAGTATCTAAAAAACATCGTTCAGCAGTATGAACAAAAACGAGAGCTTGAACGGGATCGAGGGTTGGAACGATGACAGGCTTCCGCTCCGGCAAGAGCGGGGGCCTGATAAGCGAAGCCAAAACAGCAGGGCGGGCAATAGGAAAAAGAAGGCGGCGAGGTAAGAAGAAAGCATCCCTCGATCCGCCAGCGGTTTTCGGTGTTCCTCCCCCTTCCTCTTCTTTTTCAATCTTTCCTTCCAAGTTTAAGTCCACCACCCCGCGCCGGATCACGGCGCAAAATACCAAGCCACCCCTTAACGCCGAGCCCGTCAGGCCCCTATCGGCTCCGGTCGATTTGACTAAATACCGCCGCCCCTGCAAGCCCGTTGGCCCGCAACAGGTCAAGCACAGGAAATGGTTTTTGCCGAACTCACTTCCTGCCTGAAGGGTTCACCTACCAAATATAGCCATATAGATGGATACATGGATATATTTATTCTTGTTGTATGATTTCATCTTCTTGACTCCATCGCCGCCTTTATCGGAATCTGTTGTCGGCCACATGAGCCGCAACACCGGTAAGCAAAGGGAGCGCGGGGGCATGAGTGAAAAACAGGATGTTTACAGCCGCATTGGCAGGCCTCACCTGCTCCTTCATCTTTTATCTCAAAGAATGATTACAGAGCCTAGCTTTCGATGGTGGGTTGGGATTTGGGGTGACGTGTTATTGTGCGTTGTTCTCGTGCAGAGAAGTCAGATGCCCTGCTTTTGTGATATTTAGCGGCGTGGAGACTCGCGTATGCTCCCCAAGCGCAGGTTAGCCATCCAATGGCATCATTTGTAAAAACATAAGGGATTGCGGCGGCGGCAAAAGTAATAAAAGCTGCGTTTTGCATGCGGCACAGGCAACTTTCCTTTTTTGCTTCAGACCATTCTTTTTGAATTTTTTCAGGTAGAGCTAATTTTTCCGGTCTTCCTGTGCCCCATTGCCAGTAATCACTCAGGCTATGCGCACCAATATAAAGTGACCAAGCGACAGGGGTGAGTGCAAGATCGTACTTGCCTTTGCAAATAGCAACCGCCGTCCAAGCAAAGGTCATGGCCAGCATGGCACCTTCTGCCACGAGTCCCACTAGCAAACCGTCTTGTTTGTCCGCTTTTTTCAAAAATCACCCATTTGCTGCACTTCGTTCTCGCAAGAGACTAGTCCGCAACGCTAAAATATTAAAGCGTCATTCATGGTTAATTCTATCCAATCGATCCGAATGGTGGGGAAAGTCAGGCTAAGAACCTTTCGCCCACGACCACCGAGAGTACCGAAAAGCAGCCGGATGAAAATATTCACTATTGTTTAACCAGCTTGAGCTAGCGGGCCAAAAGGTGCAGAATGTACCTGTGATTTAGCTTTAGCTACGTTCTGAGGGGGTACTTATGGATTTCGCCACCTACGCAAAGAAATTGTCGGATTGGGCTCCTGTTTTGTGGCCGTGTGCCGTCATTGGCGGTTTCGTAGTGGTAAAGGTTGTTCGTGATTTCCGCTCAAAGAGCGATAAGCTTGAACCCTTCCGTGATATAAAAAATCAAGCGCACTCCGCAAAGCCACTAACCAATGACGGGCTTCGCTGATCTACGGTGCAGGTGGTGGGCTCCTGTCGCGGATACTTCTAACAAAGGCTTTCCCTTTTTTGGCTGCACTTGATGTTTTTTTAAGCATCATAGCGGCATTTTTTTGAAAGCCGTTTCTAATAGCCTTACTCTTTGCCAGCACCCTTCCCTTCACATCGCAATTATCCAGCCGCTGTTTGATATAGCGCGATGACTTACACACAGCATCGCTCGCCGCTTTCCATGCTGGCTTAATTTTTTTGTGACCAGCAACGAGAAGGCTTAAGCCAACCCCGATAAGGGCCAATCGCATAGTGCTGAAGGTGTTATCTCCGAACAGATTTTTTGTCCCAGCAACCAACATGACAGGAAAGGCCGCGATGAAGCCAACAATCTTGACCATATCGAGGTCTTTTTCCTGAATTTGTTTCAAGTCGCTTTCGAGAACTTTATTTATGTCTCGGGTACAGTCCTTAAGCTTGTACCCTCTCTCACATAAGTTTATCGCTTCTTCTTTAAATTCAGCGGATATGTTTTTAGTATCTATCAATGAAAGAAGAAGATTGTTTAATTCAATCTCCGCCTCTCTCATGGCCTTCATGTATTTTCGTGTGCAATCGGCATCGTGTTTGGTGTCAATGAAGCGCAGAACTTCGTTCTGCATCAAAAGGAGTTCTTTTTCTTTTTCCTCAATAAAAGAGGGGCGGTCTGTATTTTGTGTTTGCTGACCAACCATAATGCCCATCCGTAAAACAAATTGCGAAAAACAATAGAGGCATTTTACAGGGCAGCAATGAAACTAATTAGCAAAAACAATGGTTTATAAAGTGTTAATTGCCTTTTTTGGCAAAGAACCTGTCTTTTATGGGTAGGGAGCCCGAAAATTTTACACGAAGGAGGTCTGTAGCCGAGGTGTCTTGACTCCCTCGCCGCCTTTATCGGAATCTGTTGTCGGCCACATGAGCCGCAACACCGGTAAGCAAAGGGGGCGCGGGGGCATGAGTGAAAAACAGGATGTTTACAGCCGCATTACCGACAAGATCGTTGCTGATCTTGAAAAGGGTATCAAGCCGTGGTTGCAGCCATGGCAGGCCGCGCACGTCGCGGGTCCAGTGTCACGGCCCTTGCGAGGCGTGGGTATCCCTTATCGAGGGGTCAACATCCTTATGCTCTGGGCGACGGCCATGGAAAAGAATTATGTTTGCCCCATCTGGCTAACCTTCAAACAGGCGCAAGAGCTGGGCGGCCATGTCCGCAAAGGGGAAAAAGGTGCTTTGGTTGTGTATGCCAGCACCTACAACAAAACCACCAAGGACGAGAAGGGGGAGGACGTCGAAGCGGCCATTCCCTTTATGAAAGGCTACACCGTCTTTAACGCCGAGCAGATAGACGATCTGCCGGAGCACTTCTACGCGACAAACGAACCCGTTCACGAAACACCACTTGAGCGGATTACCCATCTTGAGAACTTCTTTGCCACGACCAAGGCCGACATCCGGCACGGCGGCAATCGCGCCTATTACCGGATCGACAAAGACTTCATCCAAATGCCCGCCCTGCAAACCTTCCGCGATGCAGAAAGCTATTACGCCACGGCAGCGCACGAGCTTTGCCACTGGACGCGACACCCCTCGCGGCTTGATCGTGACTTGGGGCGAAAGCGATTTGCTGATGCGGGCTATGCCATGGAAGAGCTGGTTGCCGAAATCGGGGCTGCCTTCTTGTGCGCTGACCTTGGCTTGACCCCTGAACCGCGGCCCGATCATGCCGACTATATCGGTACTTGGCTTCAGGCGTTGAAGAACGACAAGCGGGCTATCTTCTCTGCCGCCGGCCATGCGCAAAAGGCGGTTGACTATTTGCAAAACCTTCACCCCGCGCCGACGTAGGGCGGCCGCTCCTGCTATCGTCCTAGACCAAACATCACCATGCGCAAGCGGTTACCGGACTGTGAACTTGTCTCCATGCCGTGCCGTTGCAAAAGCAAAGATAGTTTGTTGTCCCCCCCGTATAAGCAACAGCTCCTTGATAAGTTGCTGAACAGGTAACAGGCGCTGCAGAATTTGTTTTCAAAGATAGAAAACCATCCAAAGACATATATTTCTGACCTGCCATTGTACCCCTAATCAAATTACCGATATTCAGGTAGTCATTTGTGCCCGCAGAAGGAACATCCACTGCGCTGCTTGTGCCGATCAGGATGTTGTTGGAGCCGGTAGTAAGGGTCGTGGAGGCAACACCGTATCCAAGTACCGTGTTATTGCTGCCTGCCGTGTTTAACAGCATGGCATAATTTCCAAGGGCTGTGTTGTTCCTGCCTGTCGTAGTCCAGTATAGAGCAAAAGCTCCAACGGCTGAGTTGTAGTGGCCTGTGGTGTTGGATAGGGCAGCAAGTCCAAGAGCAGTGTTAGCCACGCCCGTTGAAGCCAAGCGCAGGGCATAATATCCAACGGCCGTGTTGGAGACGCCCGTTGAATTAGAGTACAGGGCTTGGTGTCCAACGGCTGTGTTGTCGCCGCCCGTTGTGCTGAAGTACAAGGCCTGATATCCAACCGCTGTGTTATTGATCCCCGTCGTATTGGAATACAGAGCGGCACTTCCAATAGCTGTGTTATTGCCTGTCGTGGTGTTGGATAGGGCAGAATCTCCAACGGCTGTGTTGTTGCTGCCCTCTGTGTTATAGCGCAGGGCGTAATTTCCAACGGCTGTGTTGCCGTAACCTGTCGTGTTGGAGTAAAGAGCGGCACTTCCAACGGCCGTGTTGTTACTGGCCGTCGTGTTAGAGTACAGGGCAGTTTCTCCAACGGCCGTGTTGAAGGAGCCTGTCGAATTAAATAGTAGAGCCCGATATCCAACAGCCGTGTTGTTGCTCCCCGTCGAGGTGCCGCCCAAGGCCTGATACCCAAAGGCCGAGTTGTAACTGCCTGTCGTGTTTGAGTCCAGAGCCTGATATCCCATCGCAGCGTTGCCGACACCATTGTTGTTGAGAGCCAGAGCATAATATCCAACGGCCGTGTTGCTGCTCCCCGTACGGTTATTCTGCATCGCATAATATCCAACGACCGTGTTGTAACTGCCTGTCGTGGTTAAGTTCAACGAGTAAGACCCAACGGCCGTGTTGTTTGTGGCCGAGGTATTGCTGCTTAGGGCACTATTTCCCACGGCAGTGTTGTCAGATCCCGACGTGGCGGCATCGAGTGCGTAGGCCCCAACGGCAACATTTCTCATTCCATTTGTGATTAGGAGCATCGCCGCTCGTCCAACCGCAGTGTTGTTAAGGCCCGTCGTGGTAGAGTACAGGGCTTGATAGCCGAGCGCGGTGTTGGAGGCGCCCGTTGTAATTGCATTTCCTGCGCCGGAACCAAGAAACATATTGTAAAGCGATGTGTATTCTGTCTTTACATCGGTTAGATCGCCAAGGGCTTGGTTACCTCCCATTCTGGTCCAACTCGCACCATCGCAGCTTTGGAAGTTGGTTCCCGTCCATTGCAGCATACCTGCTTTGTTGGCATCGCACAGGGTGTCGGCATAGGGCGGCGCAGTGACGGTGCCAAGGACTAACGGTGCGGTTTGCATTGTTCCCGCGCCCGTACCGGCGTTGCATTGGGCAATGGTGTCAAAATCGGCTGTCTTTTCGACGTTGTTACACGCTGCGCCTACGACGTTCTGTCCGAAGGTCGTTGTCGTGCGGGCAGAAACACTGACCGGCCACAGGGAAAGAAGGGCCACAAGAGTAAAAACACCCCACCTCATTGCTGCACCTTGCAACACCGGCAATTTCCGGCTCCTTTATACATCTCATCCTCACACGAGGGCGGCGGCCCCATGTTGCTTTGTACGCCTGTGCAGACGGCTATCTTTTCCATGCACAGATCATTGCAGCTGCGCGGCTCTTCGCCTTGCTTTGGATCGTCTGGTTGGATCGTAAAGCAGGTCAAGAAAATGGGGGCAACCTTGAGCGCAGGGGCTGGTGGGTTGCCGTCTGTGTCGTCATCAGCAATAGCAGCCAATGGAAGAATCAGGAGGATGAATGCAAGAACGGTTAAAAACCGGTTGAGGAAGGAGAAAGACACGAAAAGGCCCTTTCTGGTGCAGGAAAACCCGCGTCATCCTACAGGAAAACTAGGCAGGGTCAAAGGGTTGATGGCTCAGCACAAGAAGGGACGGCCAGACGCTCATACCTTTGATTAGACAAAATGATTTATTTTGTCTAATGTGCAAAGATGGACACGTTCCCAGCCCCTGCAAATACGGGCTTTTCTAATCTGGCCTGATACCCAAACATTAGACAAAACGATGAACGAAAGAAAACACCTCGTTTCAGCCGAAATTGACCGCCTGATTGCCGCCACCAAGGGCAGCCGGAATGAGGCCCGCGACCGGTGCTTGCTCCTGCTCATGTTCCGGCACGGCCTGCGGGTATCCGAGGCCTGTGGGTTGCGATTGTCACAGGTGGATATTGAAAGCCGCATCCTGCATGTGGCGCGGCTGAAGAAAGGACTCTCGACGACGCACCCGCTCCGGATGGATGAAGTGCGGGCCATCAAAGCTTGGCTGGCCGAACGGAAGAGATGGAAGCTGGAAACGGACGCTTTCTTTGTGAGTGAGCGGCGGACACCCTTAAACCGCAAGACGGCATGGGTAGCGATCCGCGCCTATGGCGAGAAAGCGGGGTTGTCTGTTGCGGCGCACCCCCACATGCTCCGCCATGCCTGCGGGTTTGCCCTTGCCGACCAAGGGGCCGATACTCGCCTAATTCAAGATTACCTCGGCCATCGCAACATCCAGCACACGGTCATCTACACAGCTACCAATCCCGCGCGATTTGAAAAGCTGTGGCGGTAGGCTTATTGCCAAAGATTGTCAATTTGACACCCCAACTGGAATCTTTGGTCAAACAAAAGGTTGCTTCTGGCCTCTACAGTTCGGCAAGCGAGGTCGTCCGTGAGGCTCTTCGCCTCATGGAAGAACAGGACCGTATCCGCGCCGTTAAACTTGAACAGTTGCGGCAGGACATCCGCGATGGGCTCAACAGCGGTGATCCAGAGCCGTGGAACATCGAAGAGATCAAACGAGAGGGTTTTACATGGTGCCCGTGATCTGGACGCAGCTTTGGGGATTGAGGGTTAGCCACATAAAGGCAAGTCACTTTGGATTTTCAGGGTCAAGAAAATTTTCGAGAGTTTTCTGAAGGGCTTCTTCATTCTTTGTCTGGCACTCCCATATCACAAGGATACGCCAGCCAAGCGAGGATAAAGCAGCAAGGTGCTCTACATCCCGCACCTGATTACGGGCCAGTTTGGGAAGCCAATAACCTGTATTTGATTTAGGAATCCTTGCATCTTTGCAAGAGGGGTCTGGGTGTTGGTGCCAAAAGCAGCCATGCACAAAGATGATCGCGCGGCGTGAGGGGAAAACTAAATCGGGAACGCCGGCTAGGTCTTTACGGTGGAGGCGGAAACGGTAACCCAAACGGTGGGCAAGCTTCCGCACCACCATTTCTGGTTTCATCCCTTTGCTGCGGATTGCCCGCATGTTTTGGCTTCGTTGTTCAGGCGTGAGCTTGTCTGCCACTGCCCATCAAACAACAAGGTCGAGCGGTAAATCTGAAATATCTCTTAACCGCTTTCCGTCAATCATTGTGTGCAGCATCTCTTCAGCGTCAGCATATCCAAGAGCCTTGACCGTCTCCAACAATTCAGGCAATGCGAAATGATACACACAATCAATGTCGCCGGTGCCAAGAGCGATTGAAGCTATCCGGTTCGGTGTTGGCTCTCCTGTCACCACGACGATATGAGGCAGCCGCCCTTTTCTATTGCGGACAAGGTTTAGTCCCTCAGAGCGGGCGTTCTGTGCCCTATCGCTCCGCAAGGTCCATTTACAGGAAATGCTGGCATGAAGGATCGGGCGGGTGTTGTTGATTTCGCGAAGGCTGGTAAGCCGCGCATAGGCTTCATCGACAAGGGTTTCTGCCGCATTTATGGCGCTGTCTTTCTCGGGATGGCGGGCAATAACAACATCCGGCTTGATGAGGTAATCGCTGCCAAGAGCTGCGGCCAGATGTGGATTCTCTTTTGCGGCAGTCTCAAGCAGGGCAAGGTGTTCATATTGATCGAATTGCGCGATAGCCAGCCGTCCGCCGCCTAACCCTTTGCCGACCTCCCAGACTCCAGGCCGAAGATGGTTTAATCGAACAAATGTTTCTTTGAGGTATTCTGAACAGATTTCTTCAAACTGACTACCGGCCATCTGGCCCGCGAGCCTTGCCCCTTTTGACTCGGCGCCTAGCCGCTCAAGAATACCAAGAGCAATACTGACGCTTGGCCGACTATGTTTATCGGCATTGCTTGGAACCCCGTTTTTGTCGGCATGAAGCACCGAGGCCATAAGGGCCGCATGAAAACTGTGGCGGGCTTCGGTGAAAAAGGTTTCTTCGCTCATCAGGCCCTTTTCCTTTTCTTGAATTCATTGATAAGAATCACGCTTTCCGCTGCCATCAAGCAGGCATGAATTTGTCGGCCAACGGCGCAGGCAACCGGCGGCGGGAAAGCGTTGCCTACTTGCCGGTAAGCAGGCGTTTTCTTGCCAACAAACGTCCAATCGTCAGGGAAACCCTGAAGCCGTGCGACCATGGGAACTGTAAGACGTGGGGTGCCAACAAAATCGCGGTCTGGCGGCAGTTCGGCAATGTTCATTCCATCAACGCCCAAACCGGACCACGCTTTCTTGGCGCGAGTAGGGCCGAGGTCTGGACCGCCGTGTTTCTTTGATCCTCCAACAATTGTTGGGGCTATCTCGTTAGCCCGTTCCCGCCATGCAGCCGCGCCTTTCCAGCCCCGCGAAGCCATGAGGTCGTAAAGGGTTTCCCCCACCGTTGGCGGGTTGTGTTTGCATGGTGCCGGCCATTCAAAATGAGAGAACAACTCATCTATGATGGCCACGAAAACAACGCGTGGCCGCAGTTGCGGCACGCCGAAATCCGAGGCGTTGAGAAGCCGCCATTCGGTCTTGTACCCCATCTTGGCGATTTGACCCGACACATACATCCGATAATCCTCAAAGACTGCATCGAGGATGCCGCGCACATTTTCTATCATTACCGCGCGGGGACGGATTTCATCAATCAGCCGGATTGCGGCAGGGAACATGTTACGCTCGTCTTTTGTTCCTAACTGTTTGCCGGCCACAGAGAATGGAGGGCATGGCAGACCGCCGGCTAATAAATCAATGCCTTTGAAGGCAGTCCCGTCAAACGTCTCCAAATCTTGTTCGAAAATTTGCCAATGTGGCCGGTTGAACCGTAGAGTATCGCAGCATTGACGGTCAATTTCCACGAGACCTAGATGGTCAAAGCCGGCTTGCTCCAACCCCAAGGCTTGCCCGCCCCCGCCGGCGCATAGTTCCAGAGATGTAAGCCGCGTCTTCTTCATATTTTCCCTCAAAACAGTAAACGGACAGAGCCGTGTCTAATTCATAGCGCAGCGTTTTTTGATCCCAGACTTAAACCCTGTATAGATTCCCTTTGTCAATTCATATAACACCACCCTCTTACCATGGAATCACGAGCAAGAGATGATCCATCGTTTTGCGCATAACCATATTGCCGTCTATATGGTTATGTTGATATGCAGCTAAAAATACATTGATTTTCCGGTCTCATCTCCCCTGCCCGCTCCGTTCGCTTCGCTCCCGTGTTGGAGCGTTGAAATGCGGTTTATGACATTGAGTCCACCGACTTTAAGTCTCTTCGATGGGGGCGCTATAAATAAAAAAGCACCCCATCCAAACGGATGGGGTGCTTTTGCAACCCGCAATAAACAGTGCACTGTTATCAATATAGTCGAGGTGCCATTATTGTGACGTGTTATGGCTTTTTAGGAGGTGTCGGCACCGGAGGTTTTGAAGGCGGTTTTGGCTTCTCTACACTGCCCCTGACTAACCGAACTGGTGGTGGCGGTGGAGGTGGCGGCGGCGGGTTTTTATCGTTTCCCATTTTGCTTCTCCGGTTTTGGGTGAATGATTTCGACCCCTTCCCTTATTTCTCTGGGAGGAGGCGGTGGTGGCGGCGGCGGTGGGGTTATCTCTTTTGGCGGCTCTGTTTTTTTGTCAGTCATAATAACACCTTTGACATCTACCGGTTTAACGATAACGATTTCACTAGGTTTGCTTATAGCGGCCTTATCAAGACCGCCGAAAAAAAAGACGATGAAAGATATTGCCACGAACAAAGTAGCAATAATCAGCGATCTGTTGGTTTTGTGGAGATTGAGGGAGCGCAGGTCATTGCAACGAGTGTTTTGGGTTGCGCATTTGATATAGTAAGAGCAGAGGTAATCATTTAGATGATTTTCTGCGATAGCGTCTCCTTTCTTGTATGATTTGTAGGTAGTTTCAAGAAGCTTTCTATAACTTTCAGTATCCTCTGCTGAGGGCAGAAAAGCGTAGGTGTTTCCATACCATGATCGAACAAAATAGTAAGTTGCGATAAGGAGTAAGACAGCGTTTATGACCAATAGAAATTTAAAAAGAATTGCAGTGTCGCTGTACTGGTTAATATCGAATTTTTGAATTAGAAACCCAATGACACCAGTCAAAGAAACAATAATTGCCATTGGTGCTTGAAGCCTGCTACTCAGCTTCTCGCGAACATCAATTTCATGGAAATAAAGTTTTTCGTATAGATCAAATAGCGGATTCTTAGGCATGGCTATCGTCTATAACTTTTTTTCGTTGACCAGTCGCCAGTATTGATATCCAAGGGCTGTCAATCTGCACGACTTCGAGTTTATTGCCGCAAAATACATAAATTCTTCATCAACAGGGACAACAAGACCCACGCTTTGAAATTTTTGCAGGTCTTTAAATATCAAAACGTTTTCCGGTATCGCGCGTGGGTCTGTATCCTCATAAGTTGGATTTAGCGGATGTTCTGATTCAGGGGCAGCAAAATAGCTGGTGATTTTTCGCATTGTTTCGAATGGAACCTTTGGGGCAATCTTTCTTAAAGAGGCAAAGCTTGAGACATTCGTTTTGAATATGGGCCTCTGGTCCCACGCGCCCAGCGCTTCATCTACATAGGCATATAAAGAACCAGGGGTGATGTTCCCTCGTAAATCAGCCGCCCCACCCTGTAGAGCATCAACCACGAGAGATGTGAATACGCCAGCCCCATTAACCTCAACCGCCGATTCTGAGTCTCTGCTGGCTGTTAAAACCGACAACCCCTCGGACAGTTGTGCGATTGTGTTTCCTGATATAGTTGGTGAGCCGAGAGCGCCTGAATGGCAGCAATCAAGAATAATCACTTTGTTTTTGGCCTTGGACTGATTTGCCAAGGAGAGAATATCATCCATGGAAACCCCCTCGTCATATTTTTTCGCGTCAGTCGTGACAAGGTATCCACCAGTGCTTTTTATATAGCCATGCCCCGAAAAATACAGCAGGGCCATATCCGAGGGACCGGTAAAGAGCAGTTCTATTGCCTCTCGCAAAGTTGATCTTGTTACAAGCGAACTAGGCGACGTCATCATTTTTACGCCAAAATTGGGAGAGCCGTCACCATTAGATTCAAGAACGGTTCCAATAGCATTGGCATCATTAACGCAGCCATTTAATGGAGACAAAGGGTAATCATTAATTCCAACAACCAGCGCTTTCTTCATGGCCGCTCCTATTTGTTTTTACCCTCGCCCATCATTTGCTTAACAGCCGCAGCAATGTTGTCCCAATCCCATTTTATAGTCCTGTTTCTGGCTAACCCTTCAGGCAGGTTACTGCTGGTATCGGCACCGCCGACATAAACGCCGAACACGGGAACACTTTGGTCTTTTGCCATCTTTATTTCTTTGGCTACACCTATTGCACTGGCCATCGTCTTGCCAACGAGTACTATCAGCATGTTGCATTTGTTTATCTTTTCTTTAACGATAGCTTCCCATTGTGATTGAGGCAGTGAAGTCTTGGATGACCAATCTTGAATAGAGAAAGGTGTTTTTGAATTTTTCGATTGCCCTACAAACAAAATTTTTTCTGCGTCATTGTGGTCAAAATCGAAACTGATAAAAGCTCTTGGGTCAGCCATCTTCCATCTCCTTGATTTGATTTTCCTGTAGCCACAACGCCTTCAGGCCGGTTTTCTTTCCTGTGGCCTTTGCTTTTGAGAAGGATTGTCACAAAAACAAACAATTATATCTGGTTAGAATACCACGACGCCTGTTTTTGAACAGGAAAAACCTTAAAAGTCGCGGTTTTAATGGTTGGGAAAGTGGTGGGAGCGGTGCGTGATGCTGCAAAACATCCTGAATTATAATTTGGCGATGTTATTGTTTTTGCGTATCGTTTGTTGAAAACCATGCTTAATATACCACAGTCCATTACCTTATGTCCTTAGGACATAAGGTAATGGACTGTGCATACATTGTCAAGGAAATAATCGTTATTCCTGATAGTTATTTGTTTATGCTTGATTTTATTGCATCCTATGTGTATATGTCCTTAGGACATATACACATAGGATGCCAATGAAAATTGAAACAGCCTTAGCTCTTGAGTTGGGCAACATCAAGCGCCCCATTGTCACAGCGTACCAGCTAGGGGCTATTATTTTTTCTCTCTATCAATCAGGGGTTTTTCGAGGGGAAAAACTCAATATACGACAAAATATCCCGCAGCGGACCCGTTACAAAAGTTTAGTCAAAAACCTTGAGAGTTCCGGCGTTTTAAGCGCAAGCCCTGAGGTCTCTCATCCTGAAATCTTTGCTGTATTGGCGCAACATGCCGCCACGGCTGAAGAGGTTGCGTGTTCCATAGACCCATTCTGTTACGTCTCTCATTTGAGTGCCATGGAACACCATGGGTTCACGGATCGTATTCCCAAAATACTTTTTTTGTCCGCACCAGAATCCTTGCGTTGGCGTGAGCTGGCCACGGAAAAAATGAAGAAAGATTTCGGGGAGGCTTACCCAACTTATTTAGAAACAGGGTTTCCACGTCTCCGGCGGCTTTCCGTTAAAAAAATAGCAAAAAAAACAATCAGTATTCACACCAGTAAGAATTACGACTCTGGAGCGTATATTACTGCCCAAGGCAAATTTTTGAGGGTTTCAAGCATTGGGCGGACTTTTCTTGATATGATCCGGCAACCGGATTTGTGTGGCGGAATATACCATGTTCTCGACATCTATCGTCAAAATGCAGAACGCTATCTTCGTCTCGTTGTTGATGAGGTTCAACGGCATGGAACGATTATTGATAAAGTAAGAGTGGGATACATTTTAGACGAACGGCTTAAATTATCGCATCCCGCTATTGAATCGTGGATAATAAATGTGCAACGTGGAGGTTCTCGCAAACTGGTTGCCGAGAATCCCTATGCACCCTTATTTTCAGAAAAATGGGGGTTATCTATCAACATAGAAGAAATAGAGTGAGTTTTGCAAAAATTTAACATCAGAGATTGGGTTCAAGCCGACCCAGATCACCTTGCTTTCCGTCAAGCCGTCCACACTATTCTTGCAGCAATCTCGGGAATTCCTTACCTGCAAACGTCTATGATTATGAAAGGGGGAGTTCTACTCGCCCTAGGGTACAGCAGTGCCCGCTACACTCAGGATATTGATTTTTCAACAGCAGTCAGGCTGCCAGAGTTTGACAAAGAAACGTTCAGGAAAAGGCTTGATGAGGGGCTTGCCTTCACCGTTGAAACCCTCGGCTACGGGCTTGATTGTCGCATTCAAGGGTTTGAGCAAAGACCGGCGCGTGAAGATGCCAATTTCCCAACCATCACGACCAGAATTGGCTATGCCTACAAAAGTGAGCCAAAGGAACACAAACGGTTACTAACCGGCCAATCCATAAGAGTTGTAAAACTTGATTACAGTCTCAATGAACCCGTCGGGCATGTAGATGTCTTTGATTTGGAAGAAGGAAATACGATCCGCGCCTATGGGCTTGTTGAGCTTGTCGCGGAGAAGTTTCGCGCGCTTCTACAACAGCAAGACCGTAACAGAGTGCGTGGTCAGGACCTGTATGATCTTTATCACCTCTTCACAATGCATCCCGATCTCATGAGTGAGGAAGGCACCCAGAAACAGATTTTGGATCGATTGATTGAAAAATCTGCGATCCGGAATCTCAACATCTCTGCTGAAAGCATGTCAGATGAAAATATCAAACGGAGAACGCGCGAAGGGTATCGCAGCTTGTACAGTGAGGTTGAAGAAGGCTTGCCCGCCTTTGAAAAGCTTTATCAGAGCATAGAAGCGTATTTTCGCGGCTTGCCATGGACTGTATAGCCACATATCCGGCTATATGGCTATGTTGTGGTCGGGGTGTTGGTCACGCCTCCATCTTTTGCGGCGAGGCTAAACCAATAAGTAATTGGTGCTGCGCCCGCCCGAGGTATCTTTGGAGAGGATGCCGCGCGTAAGCAGGTCTTGGATATCCCGCAGGGCCGTGTCTTGCGAACACTTGGCGATTTTGGCCCATTTTGATGTCGTCAGCTTGCCTTCAAACCCGTCTATCAGTTTATTGAGAACCAAGCGTTGCCGCTCGTTCAGGTTGGCTGTGGCGGGGTTCTCCCAAAACCGCGCTTTTCTGAAAACCGTTTCCAGTTGCGCTTCCGTTCCATCCAAGGCGCGGCCAAGGCAATCAAGGAACCACGTCAGCCAACCGGTTATATCCAGCCCGCCTTTCTGCGTTGCTTCTAAAACCTCATAATATGTTTTGCGCTCCTGCCTGATTTGCGCCGACATGCTGTAGAAGCGTTGTGGCGTCCCATCCGACCGCGCCAATATCATATCGGCGATTGCACGGGCAATGCGTCCGTTGCCGTCCTCAAAAGGATGCAGCGTCACAAACCAAAGGTGAGCAAGGGCCGACTTTAAGACAAGATCACCCCCCTCTTCCCTGTTGAACCAGTCCAGAAAGGCCTCTAGCTCTGTTTCTAGCCTTGCAGCGGCGGGGGCCTCGTAATGTACGCGTTCGCGGCCAAGAGGGCCAGAGACGACCTGCATCGGCCCGTTAGCATCATTGCGCCAGCTTCCAACAGTGATACGGCTCATGCCGCTGTAGCCCGTGGGAAACAGGGCCGCGTGCCAACTGAAAAGCCTTTCCTTGGTCAGCGGCTGGTCATAGTTCTGTGTAGCATCCAGCAACATTTCGACCACGCCTTCAACGTGACGGTCTGCCGGAACCAGTGCCCCAATATCCACGCCGAGCCGTCGCGCTATGGAGGACCGCACCTGCGCGGCATCCAGTACGGCCCCTTCAATCTCGCTCGTTTTTAAGACATCCAGGGTCAAGGTGTTCAAGAGCGCTTCCGAGCGCAGAGAAAAGCCCAGCCCTTCCATGCGGCCCAAGAGCCGCCCTTGTCTATGGCGCACATCAGCAAGGCGTGGCGATAGGGTTTTGTCGTCCCACCTAAAGCGGGGCCAGTCCGGTGATTGATGAATATAAAGGTTCATTTGTAGCACTCCTTGCGGAGAATATAGGGGCTATTCACCGCAAAAAGCAAGCACATTATCCGCAATACATGCGGAGAATGCGGCCTGTATTCTCCGCAAAAACGACAGGCTGGTGAGGAAAGCCCCTATGGTTTCTTGGGGAGAATAGCAGCTTTTTGCCAGTAATCCCCTGTTTTTCATGAGCATTAAGCCAAGGCTGGTCTTTGTGGGCGATCCCCGCCAAGGAGGACGGGGCGGGTGCTATGCGCCCCAAGAGGGGCTTACCGAGCCTGAAGTCTCGGCCAGCCGGTAACGCCCCCTATCGCAAGGAAGGAAGAGCTAAGGGGCCTTGCCCCTCGCGCCTGCAAGGGTGAAGGCTAAAGCCCCGTGGGCGGGGTGTCCCCATGCTTCCTTGGCAGAGCCAAGTTGCAGCATGGGTGATCCCCCTCCCCGCCCCCTGCCCTTGCAGTTGCTATCCCCAGTCTCGCCGACGGGCAGAGGTACAGCGCGACGCTGAACCTCAAACCCAACAAAGGAGACTGAAAAAATGACTCATACCCTGAACCGCGATGATCTGGCCAATTTCTATGGATCGGAAAACTGGTATCGTCATGGCCTTGTTCGCTCCGTTCTTTATACAGACGGGGCCAAGTATGTGGCCGATGCAGGCGGGGCCTATTGGCTCTTGGATGAAATCGCCCTTGCCCAGAAGACGTTTAAAAAAGATCTGGCGGGCGAAGAGTTCCAATTATGGCGGCTAACCGTCAGGGAAGATCGCTGCGCAACCCTCGTTTGTGAAGACGGTAACGGACGCGTGATCCTGTCAAAGCTCATTCCGTACACAGATTTCCCGCTCGATGAAATCAAGTTCTATTTCATCAACAACACCATCTTGCTACCGAGCGAATACTGAAACCACAAGGCAAAGCCCAAGGGATACCCCTTGGGCTTTGATATAACCATATAGCCGCCTATGTTTATATCCGTGAGAGTTTTCTTTGCAATATCCTGAAAAAACGGTAATAAGCGAAAGGCGCAGTTTAACAGGACTTAGAATATAACCATATATCCGGTTATATGGTTATTAAGGGGCAGGCGATGAAAACCCTAGCGATCATTTCCCAAAAAGGCGGCAGCGGCAAAACCACGATTGCCGTTCACATGGCCGTGTGTGCGATCCGTCAAGGATTCCACACCGCCATCATCGACATTGACCCGCAAGGCAGCGCCTTTGATTGGTATCAAAGCCGTGAGGCGCAAAACGAGCTGAATGCCGTTCAGGCCCAATCCGGCCAACTCGCCGCCCTGCTCAAACAGGCCAAGGTTGGCGGAGCCGATTTTGTCATTATCGACACCGCGCCCCATTCCGACAGCGCGGCAGCCGTGGCCGCCCAGCACGCCGATTTTATCCTCATGCCCTGCCGCCCCTCCCGTTTTGACCTCAAGGCCATTGGCTCAACCGCCGCCATAGCCCGCCTTGCCAAAACCCCCGCCGCCGCCGTCATCAATGCCGCTCCGCGCGGCAAGCTCTCGGACGAAGCCAAGGAGGCCTTGCAGCAACAAGGGATCGACGTTGTTGATCCCGTTTTGCAGCAACGGGCCGCCTATACACATGCCGTCATTGATGGCCGCAGCGTCCACGAGTACGAGCCGGAAGGAAAAGCCGCCGCCGAAATCGACGAGCTTTTTGCTTGTCTCAAGCAAGCTATAAGATTATAACCATATAACCGATTATATGGTTATGTGAGGAGTGCAGCCAAATGACTAAAGGAAAACGACAAAGCCTTGGCTCGATGTTTTCTGTGCCAGCAGGGCAGGACAAAGCGGAGCAGGCCCCCGACGGAAAACGGCCCGATAGGGTAGGGAAGAAGCAGACCATCTTTCACCTGCCGGAAGCGGCCAAGAAACAACTGGCGATCCTTGCCATCGAGACCGAGACAACCCAACAGGCCCTTCTTTCTGAAGCCCTCAACGATCTGTTCAAAAAACACGGCAAGCCGCCGATAGCGTGAACGCTATGGACAAAGAAACACAACAGATGGTCAGGCAGTGGACGTACTGTTCATGGAAAGCCCTCTTGGAAAAGAGAGGAGGGTACAAGAAGGGGGCGCATGCTTTCTCTCTGCTCTTCCCCCCCGAGGACGACACCATGCCCCCCAAGAGAATTAAGCAATGGGCGGATTGGTCGTTATGGCGCATCTCCACGGGAGAATACGAGATTGTGCGAGAGGATTCCGGCCTGTTCGAACGGTTTGCAGCCACGGACGATCAAGCGGCAGAAAAAGAATCTTGCCGGATTGCAAGAAGGCTGGAAAAACGCCCCTGATAATATAGCCATATAGGGGGATATATGGCTATATTATCCCCCTCCCTCTTATCTCTTCGCGGCTTTCTTGCGGCAGAAGCCGACAAAAGCCGCGTCAGGATTCGCGGGCCGCTTGCCGGTCTTTTCGATCCATTCCAGCCAATCCGCCTCTAGGGCGTAAATATCCAAGCCCGAGCTAGTCAGAACAGTTTTGGCCTTTTCGTAAGTGAAGGTTTTGAGCCTGATGGGGGGGAGGGCATCAGACAAACAAAGCTGGTGGGCCACTTGACCGGTAAAGGCCTCGCTATCCTTTCGGGCTTCGGCAAGAAGCCGCCCACGGCCTGCCGGCGGATCAGGGATGCGTCGTTTGGCGACGTGGGGCGGGCTGGGCCGCAGCAGCAAGCCCTTGTCGGCATCAAACACCCGCGCCTTGTCATAGACCGCCAGAACGTCTTTCAGGCGCAACAGGAAGTTCCGCTTGAAGTTGTATTGCCCTTCTGTGTCTTGCGCGTAGTCTGCCCCGAATTGCATTTGAAGCAGGGGCCACGGCAGCAGCAAATCCCTGTGCAGATAGGACAGCCGGTAAGTCAGCCAGAAATAAATATCAAGGGCCATGGGTGACCGCTTGAGCTGCATCATAGCATCCATATCGACGGGGACCGGCCTTTCGATAAGTTGCTCAAAAAACTTCTGGCTTAGGCTTACGGTTGATTTCCAAAGAGGTAACTGATTAGGGGTTTTCGGTTGCCACCACAGGCTGAACTCGTCGGCAATCAAGAATCCTTTGCCTTGGGTCAGGGCTTCGTCTTTGTAGCGACAGGAAATCGTTGACGAGAAAAGCCGCTCTGCTTGGTTTTTAAAACGGGTAATGTCGCCCCGCTTGCCGCCACGCCGCCCGAGATCAAGTTCAGCCATAAAGGCGGAGAGGGATGAGCCAAGCACCAAAACAGGCGAGCGCGTGCGCACGGCTTCCGTGGTCATCCAAGAAAGCAGCAACCGAGGGATAGACCCGTAAGGCAATCCTTCCGGCGAAACGATGCTCAACGTCAAGGCCCCGTTCTCTCTTTTGAAAACGAGATCGTTCGTTGATTTGTGGGGGAGGGTAGCCTGTACCAGCATCCGCGCCATGTAGCCAATGGCACCAGCCTTCTTGGCGTCTTCCGCCTCAAGGGCGAGGGAGTCGCCTATCAGGTGATCTAGGTCTTGCCGATCCATGCTTGCCTTGTAGGGGAACGATACGGGCTTGATTCGTCCTCGATCATACTATGATTATTCCGTTTTTCGTCTAAATATTTTCATTCCCAAAAGTGCGCATAAACGGTACGGCACGGAGGCGTAAATCTGCGCTGAAACACTACGGATCGTGCGCTGAAACACTACGGCGAGAAGCCAAAAAGTGCGCTGAAACACTACGGCGGGTGCGCTGAAACGGTACGGCTTTTGCGCTGAAACACTACGGCGAGCCACCCGCAACACTTAGAGAAACCTAGCGTTGCGAGGTGTCCCCTATAGTACCCTATAGACTCTCCTATATAAAAAACACCTATAGGAAATCGGGGGGGAACTCCTGTGGGTAAGTGTCGGCCTGTTGAACCTTTGTGTTGGGCTATAGGTAAGGCTCATCCGGCCATTTTGCGCCAAACAAAATACTTTCATCGAGGACACAAACAGCAAAATAAAATTGTGTTCGCCTTTGGCTCACAATTCATTTTCGAATTGGGCAATAGGAAAGAAAAATATAAGAGCCGGATTCAGGAGCTAGGAAGGCCTTGGCAGCTTATCTGGTAGAGAGGCCGCCGACACACCCTTTCAGGCTATCAGACGGGCCGGAATCCGCCACACAGACCCATTCCTTTTCCTATTGCCCGCTCGCCGCGACGACGGCATCACAACCCAAGCCTGTTTTTCAGAATCTGGTTCCAGTCTTTGCCGCCCTCGGGCCTCATCCGGATAAGCTTCCGGCCTGCCGGTGCGGCAGCCTCGACTTCTTGGGTGATCTTCTCGCCGCCTTCATCATCATCGAAGGCCAGCACGACGACCGCCGAGGGGTGCAGTTTCTCCATAGCCCCGCGCAGCAAAATTGGCTGTTGCGGGTTCAATTCCCCGCCGGTGGACATATAACGCGTGTGCTGATCCCCATGCAGCACATGAAACGATAGGGCATCAATCGCGCTTTCGACCAAGACAAGCCTGCCGTCCGTGGTCTTGGTCTGGCTGTACCAAAGCCCTTTGACCCCGCCGGAGGCAAAGCCGGTGAAGCCCTTGTTCTTCACTTCAAAACCGCAAAGCCCCTCTTTATCGTAATGAGGGAAGAGGGCATTGTGGCGCCGATCCACGCGGACGCATCCGGCAAACAGGGGCAAGCCCAGCACATCCGGCCCGAGGCCCCGCCCCGTCAAATAGGGCAGGGCGGTGCAAGGAGCCGCTTTCTCCCATTCGGCTATGACCCCAGCGCGATCCCGCGAGACCGGCTGAAGCTCTTTGATGAAAAGGGGGAGTTGGGAGGAGGGCCGCGCCGTGCCGAGCCATTCGCGCAGGGTTTTACGGACCATGCCGAGCGATCCGATCCCGCGATTTTGCAGGAAGTCTATGACTGTGCCGTTGTCCCGATCATCCCGCACCGAAAAATAGACCCAATGGGTCGTGCCCTCGTAGCGGGCAATGATGATTTTGTCGCCGTCAGGGTGGCGCATCACCACTGAATTGCGCGAGCTGGCGCGGCGGTCCACCGCATAGCCCCGCGCGGCGGCCAATTCCGGCAAAACGACATCGGTTTTGAATTTCTCCAGCTCGAAATCCACGCTTTTCCCCACTTATTAGGCCAACAGTATGGCCGAAAAACCAATGTAAACAAAATGTAAAGTTTTGAGGATCAACCCTTCGCCTTTGTTTTAAAAACGATCTTTGCCGTTTTGATAAGCGCACTGGCGCCGACTTCTTTAACGATCCCTGCCGGTGACGTCAGTTTGTATTTTTTATTTTGAGCTTTGTTTACGCTGTAACCGGCTCTCGTCAAAACGTAAATGGCCGTATCGACATTTCCTTTTTCTAGCCATTCCCAAAGGCTTTCATCTTCCCCTTTCTCTCCCTTGGCTCCCTGCGCTGTCTGTTTTTTATAAGAAGGTTTTTCTGGGTCTTTGTGTAGGTTGACCCCCAGATTTTTGAAGGCATCATTCTCAAACCATGCAACTTTCTTGGCTGGAATTGGATTTAGGCTTTCGACAAAAACCACCTGTTTGTTATCCCTCATCACCATTAGCTCATCTGGAAAAGCAAGGTGTCGTTGCGTCACATCCTCGCTCACGCCGTCGCTATAAGTGATAGAGCTGCTGGATGATGATTGACCAGGAGAAGAGCTAGAGCTGGAAAAAGCTCGTGCGATACTGCGGCTGATAGAGAACTTTTCAATGGTCGCCACACCGCAGAGCTTTGAAAAATATTCTGCTGTCATCAGATCACGGCTGCCAAAATACTGGATCACGCCTGAATTACCGATGAAGGTTTGCCAGCCGTTGCCATAAATGCGGTGAAGCTGGGACAAGTCTTGCACGATCCCCCAGAGCTGCATCCCAAATCCGGCCATCAATCCAAAAGCCTGTTCAATCATACTCAACCGGCCCATGGCGGCCATCTCGTCGAGCATGAAAAGGATGGGCTTTTCCGGCTTTATTTCAATGTTGCGTGCGTTGACAGTCAAGGCTTGTTGGATCAAAAGCCGCAACCACCGGCCAAAAGTGTTGAGCCGATCCGCAGGCAAGACGAGGTAAATGGTAATTTTGGAGGTTTTGAGGTCTTCAAATTGAAAATCAGAGACAGCAAGGCTTTTCCGGATGCTGGGACTATCAAGAAAATGGGTGTGGGATTGTAGAACAGCGAAAACGGTGCTTTGCAACTTATCTTCTTTTGACAACGTGCGGGCTGCTGCACTGCTGATAATATGGTTTTCATGTGAAAGCATTTCACCAAGATAGTCTTTCAAATCTTCCTTGCCCTTACTGATAATTTCGCGCACGCGGCCTAAAGTGCGGGTGTCTTTTTCGCTCTCGTCGATGGCGACATAAAGTATGATACCCATAAGCAAAGCCTTGGCTTCTTCGTCCCAAAACTGATCACGGCTGCCAATTTGGGGCGTGATGATGGAATCCGCCAAGATCATGGCGTTTTCGTTTACATCAGGGTCATCAGGATCGAGCCAATCAAGCGGATTGAAACGGGAAGAGGGCAAACCGGTGATCCCCCACGGATCAACCACATGAACATTCTGGCCTAGCCCTTCGATGCCGCGTTTTTTGTCGCCCTTGCCGCGCCGAGCTGCGGTTATCATGGCGTTCTCGCCTTTCGGGTCGATAACAACCGCCGATCCTTCATAGGTCAGAAGGTTGGGGATGATGGAAGAAACCCCCTTGCCCGAGCGGGTCGGGGCAATGGTCAGTAAATGGCGGTCGCCGGTGTAGTGAAGCGGATAGATAGTGCCGTCTTTGGTCGGAAAGACTCCAAGAAAAAATCCCTCCCTGCCGATCAGCTCATTTTGTTCGAGATGTTCAAGATTGGCCCATTCCGCAGAGCCGAAAGTGGTTGGCTTCTCTTTTTTGGCGGCAACCACTATCACGCGCAAGAAGTAGTAAGCAACACAGGCGCAAAGGAGAAAAATAACGATATTGCCAAACTTGACACTGGCTACGGCCCCCCCAATGGCCCCGAGGATAACAAGGACCAGCAGAATCCACCGGCGGTATGGGCGGAATTTTTGACTGAAGAAACCACCACAGAGACCGCCAAGGAGGGCGGCAATCAAGTGTTGTCCCCAAGCCTGATACAAAAGATGCTGATACCAAGAAGCATTCGGCGCGGTCTTATGGTTGTAAACGCCTATACCGAGCAGTAGAAAAAACAAACCGGTGGCAACAATGATAATGAGATGATCCCGTTTTTTTGATCGCAAGTTGTTCCATAACTCTTTCATAAAGCAACCCTTGAAGTGTCTTTTTTGTTTTGCCTAAAAAGGCCCCTCTCCAGAAAACTTGACCGCTGAATTATTCGATCTCGCGGTTTCCGTCACCGCAAAAGCACACACAGCCTTCTTTTTCCTATTGCCCGTAAACAGCACTTGCCACCTTGCGGAAAGTCGGGTTAATTGAAGATGACAAGCAATACCTTGTTAAACCGCGCGGAGGGAGCGCAGCGGTTTCCCAAGGTGCTTGGCAGGGGGAAAAACCCCCGTGCACCCCCTTCCAAAGCCGCCAGCGGCTTTCCCGCCAAAGGCGTAATTTTTTATCAACGCCAACTTCTGGATGATGATCGAAACAAACAGTCCGGACGATCCGGCCAGCATAAAAAAAGGCAAAACCAGCGGCAGCGAAAACCGTCATCGCGGTGGCATTGTCGGTTTCCGTGTCACCGCCGCAGAACGGGCCGAGTTGGAAAACGCAGCCGAGAAGGCCGGTCTGTCGCTTGGCTCCTATATCAGAGAGAAAGTGCTTACCTCGCCAAAGACTCGTGCCGTCCGGCGGCCACCCATCGAGAAGAAATTGCTAGCGCAATTATTAGGGCAATTAGGCCGCGTTGGCGGCAACATTCACCAAATCGTCAAGCACATGAATTTTGGCACCGGCGTGATGCACGATGAATTGCGTTCCGCGCTTGCGGCATTTGAAGAGGCCGCCGCCGCGATCATACAGGCTATGGGCAGGGGGCAGAGGTGATTATCAATGGCGGCAGCCGGTGCAACGGCGCATTTTTTGCCAAGCACCTCACCAACGCTGAAATGAATGAAGAGGTTCGCCTTGCCGACGTTAAGGGGCTGGCAGCCAAAAATATAGGCCAAGCCTTCTATGAGATGAAGGCCGTTGCCAGTGGCACACGCTGCAAGAATTTTTTCTACCATGCGAATATCAATCCCCGCGATGATGAGCTTCTAACCGCTGAACAATGGGAACGGGCTATTGATGCCCTAGAAACAGGGCTGGGCCTTGAAGGTCATGCAAGGTTTGTGGTGGAGCATGAAAAAAACGGTCGCGTTCACCGGCATGTGGTTTGGTCGCGGATCGACGTGGACAAGATGAAGGCGGTCAAGATGGATCACGACTTTGCCAAACATCAGGCCGTGGCCCGTCAGCTCGAGCGTGAATTTGGATTGTCGCAGGTTAAAAGCGTTCTTGGTCCAGAAGTAGAAAAGGGACAGCGGCCTGAGCGGCGGCCCAAACAATGGGAAGTCTTTCGGGGCAAAATTAAAGGGGTCAATGTGAACGAATTAAAAGAAGAGATAACAAGATTATGGGTGAGTTCGAAAAATGCAGAATCCTTTCGGTCTGGACTCGAAGCGCGGGGATTTATTCTTGCACAAGGAGATAGCCGCACCTACTGCATTGTTGATCGAAACGGACATATTTACAGTCTTGCGCGTCAAATTAAGGGCGTGAGGGTCGCTGAAGTTAAAGACAAGCTGGCCGATATTGATCCAAAACACTTGCCGCATGTTGATGTGGCTGCCGAGTATCAGAAGGAACAGTCACGAGAGGAAGAACAAAGAAAAGCCGCTGTTGGACTGGAAGAGACGCAACAGCAGGATACTTTCAAAGAAGCCGAAGCAAGCCGACAACAGGCGATACAAGAAGCTGAACGTTGGAAACAAGCCGGTCTTGATGAGGAACAACGTCGCGAAGCCTTTAAAGAGCAAGTTGATCGTCAGGCCGAACAGGCCAAGGAGATGGAGGCCCAGCAGGAACGCCTTGATGCTTATAGAGAGGCGATGGCCCGCCAAGCGGAGGCCGCAAAACGCAAGACGGAGCAACAAGAACGATACAAAGAACGTGAAATCAGAGATGCCCACAGCCGATACGGGCAAGCCCTTGCACAGAACTACAGCATCTTGAATCCTTATGAGACCCTTGCCCGTTCAGCGATGGCGGAATATGGAGCTTTTTTGAGAGATCGAGAAACCCTTGATCGCCAAATAGCCAGAACGAGCGATCCGGTTGAGCGGCAACGGCTGGAATTACGGAAAGAGATCGAGGCCGCCGAATATATGGCCGTTACCAGTGAGCGGATTGCGGGCCAGAGTGAGATCATCGTGGGCAAGATGGATTCGCCCGAGGCATTGCGGCAAAGAGAGCGAGCCAAGGCTTTTCAAGAGTTGGCACAGGGCTTGCGCAAAGAGTATAGGGAGGTCGGCAAGGAACAAGGGCGCGTAGCTGGAGAAGAGTCGCCATCCACGCAAACGACGCGGAAAGAAGAAAAGCAAGAAACCTCGTCTATCAAGGTAGAAGAACGCACCGCTGGAAAACCACGCGGTCCGGAGCAAAATCTTGCCGATTACATCAAGACGCTCCCCGAAAAACCGCCATTGCGCGAATTTACCAAAGAAGAGCTGCGGAACAATCCAGAAGCCAGAAAAGCCCGTATAATCCAAGACAAAGATATGCAAAATCGCGACTCTTCGCTTGAGAACATTTCTCGGGATTTAAAAAGGGGCAAAAACCTAAACACCAATGATGTTCGTCGACTAAGCCGTGATGATCTCGAAGGCATCAAGCGAAGCGGTGACCAGTATCTAAAAAACATCGTTCAGCAGTATGAACAAAAACGAGAGCTTGAACGGGATCGAGGGTTGGAACGATGACAGGCTTCCGCTCCGGCAAGAGCGGGGGCCTGATAAGCGAAGCCAAAACAGCAGGGCGGGCAATAGGAAAAAGAAGGCGGCGAGGTAAGAAGAAAGCATCCCTCGATCCGCCAGCGGTTTTCGGTGTTCCTCCCCCTTCCTCTTCTTTTTCAATCTTTCCTTCCAAGTTTAAGTCCACCACCCCGCGCCGGATCACGGCGCAAAATACCAAGCCACCCCTTAACGCCGAGCCCGTCAGGCCCCTATCGGCTCCGGTCGATTTGACTAAATACCGCCGCCCCTGCAAGCCCGTTGGCCCGCAACAGGTCAAGCACAGGAAATGGTTTTTGCCGAACTCACTTCCTGCCTGAAGGGTTCACCTACCAAATATAGCCATATAGATGGATACATGGATATATTTATTCTTGTTGTATGATTTCATCTTCTTGACTCCATCGCCGCCTTTATCGGAATCTGTTGTCGGCCACATGAGCCGCAACACCGGTAAGCAAAGGGAGCGCGGGGGCATGAGTGAAAAACAGGATGTTTACAGCCGCATTGGCAGGCCTCACCTGCTCCTTCATCTTTTATCTCAAAGAATGATTACAGAGCCTAGCTTTCGATGGTGGGTTGGGATTTGGGGTGACGTGTTATTGTGCGTTGTTCTCGTGCAGAGAAGTCAGATGCCCTGCTTTTGTGATATTTAGCGGCGTGGAGACTCGCGTATGCTCCCCAAGCGCAGGTTAGCCATCCAATGGCATCATTTGTAAAAACATAAGGGATTGCGGCGGCGGCAAAAGTAATAAAAGCTGCGTTTTGCATGCGGCACAGGCAACTTTCCTTTTTTGCTTCAGACCATTCTTTTTGAATTTTTTCAGGTAGAGCTAATTTTTCCGGTCTTCCTGTGCCCCATTGCCAGTAATCACTCAGGCTATGCGCACCAATATAAAGTGACCAAGCGACAGGGGTGAGTGCAAGATCGTACTTGCCTTTGCAAATAGCAACCGCCGTCCAAGCAAAGGTCATGGCCAGCATGGCACCTTCTGCCACGAGTCCCACTAGCAAACCGTCTTGTTTGTCCGCTTTTTTCAAAAATCACCCATTTGCTGCACTTCGTTCTCGCAAGAGACTAGTCCGCAACGCTAAAATATTAAAGCGTCATTCATGGTTAATTCTATCCAATCGATCCGAATGGTGGGGAAAGTCAGGCTAAGAACCTTTCGCCCACGACCACCGAGAGTACCGAAAAGCAGCCGGATGAAAATATTCACTATTGTTTAACCAGCTTGAGCTAGCGGGCCAAAAGGTGCAGAATGTACCTGTGATTTAGCTTTAGCTACGTTCTGAGGGGGTACTTATGGATTTCGCCACCTACGCAAAGAAATTGTCGGATTGGGCTCCTGTTTTGTGGCCGTGTGCCGTCATTGGCGGTTTCGTAGTGGTAAAGGTTGTTCGTGATTTCCGCTCAAAGAGCGATAAGCTTGAACCCTTCCGTGATATAAAAAATCAAGCGCACTCCGCAAAGCCACTAACCAATGACGGGCTTCGCTGATCTACGGTGCAGGTGGTGGGCTCCTGTCGCGGATACTTCTAACAAAGGCTTTCCCTTTTTTGGCTGCACTTGATGTTTTTTTAAGCATCATAGCGGCATTTTTTTGAAAGCCGTTTCTAATAGCCTTACTCTTTGCCAGCACCCTTCCCTTCACATCGCAATTATCCAGCCGCTGTTTGATATAGCGCGATGACTTACACACAGCATCGCTCGCCGCTTTCCATGCTGGCTTAATTTTTTTGTGACCAGCAACGAGAAGGCTTAAGCCAACCCCGATAAGGGCCAATCGCATAGTGCTGAAGGTGTTATCTCCGAACAGATTTTTTGTCCCAGCAACCAACATGACAGGAAAGGCCGCGATGAAGCCAACAATCTTGACCATATCGAGGTCTTTTTCCTGAATTTGTTTCAAGTCGCTTTCGAGAACTTTATTTATGTCTCGGGTACAGTCCTTAAGCTTGTACCCTCTCTCACATAAGTTTATCGCTTCTTCTTTAAATTCAGCGGATATGTTTTTAGTATCTATCAATGAAAGAAGAAGATTGTTTAATTCAATCTCCGCCTCTCTCATGGCCTTCATGTATTTTCGTGTGCAATCGGCATCGTGTTTGGTGTCAATGAAGCGCAGAACTTCGTTCTGCATCAAAAGGAGTTCTTTTTCTTTTTCCTCAATAAAAGAGGGGCGGTCTGTATTTTGTGTTTGCTGACCAACCATAATGCCCATCCGTAAAACAAATTGCGAAAAACAATAGAGGCATTTTACAGGGCAGCAATGAAACTAATTAGCAAAAACAATGGTTTATAAAGTGTTAATTGCCTTTTTTGGCAAAGAACCTGTCTTTTATGGGTAGGGAGCCCGAAAATTTTACACGAAGGAGGTCTGTAGCCGAGGTGTCTTGACTCCCTCGCCGCCTTTATCGGAATCTGTTGTCGGCCACATGAGCCGCAACACCGGTAAGCAAAGGGGGCGCGGGGGCATGAGTGAAAAACAGGATGTTTACAGCCGCATTACCGACAAGATCGTTGCTGATCTTGAAAAGGGTATCAAGCCGTGGTTGCAGCCATGGCAGGCCGCGCACGTCGCGGGTCCAGTGTCACGGCCCTTGCGAGGCGTGGGTATCCCTTATCGAGGGGTCAACATCCTTATGCTCTGGGCGACGGCCATGGAAAAGAATTATGTTTGCCCCATCTGGCTAACCTTCAAACAGGCGCAAGAGCTGGGCGGCCATGTCCGCAAAGGGGAAAAAGGTGCTTTGGTTGTGTATGCCAGCACCTACAACAAAACCACCAAGGACGAGAAGGGGGAGGACGTCGAAGCGGCCATTCCCTTTATGAAAGGCTACACCGTCTTTAACGCCGAGCAGATAGACGATCTGCCGGAGCACTTCTACGCGACAAACGAACCCGTTCACGAAACACCACTTGAGCGGATTACCCATCTTGAGAACTTCTTTGCCACGACCAAGGCCGACATCCGGCACGGCGGCAATCGCGCCTATTACCGGATCGACAAAGACTTCATCCAAATGCCCGCCCTGCAAACCTTCCGCGATGCAGAAAGCTATTACGCCACGGCAGCGCACGAGCTTTGCCACTGGACGCGACACCCCTCGCGGCTTGATCGTGACTTGGGGCGAAAGCGATTTGCTGATGCGGGCTATGCCATGGAAGAGCTGGTTGCCGAAATCGGGGCTGCCTTCTTGTGCGCTGACCTTGGCTTGACCCCTGAACCGCGGCCCGATCATGCCGACTATATCGGTACTTGGCTTCAGGCGTTGAAGAACGACAAGCGGGCTATCTTCTCTGCCGCCGGCCATGCGCAAAAGGCGGTTGACTATTTGCAAAACCTTCACCCCGCGCCGACGTAGGGCGGCCGCTCCTGCTATCGTCCTAGACCAAACATCACCATGCGCAAGCGGTTACCGGACTGTGAACTTGTCTCCATGCCGTGCCGTTGCAAAAGCAAAGATAGTTTGTTGTCCCCCCCGTATAAGCAACAGCTCCTTGATAAGTTGCTGAACAGGTAACAGGCGCTGCAGAATTTGTTTTCAAAGATAGAAAACCATCCAAAGACATATATTTCTGACCTGCCATTGTACCCCTAATCAAATTACCGATATTCAGGTAGTCATTTGTGCCCGCAGAAGGAACATCCACTGCGCTGCTTGTGCCGATCAGGATGTTGTTGGAGCCGGTAGTAAGGGTCGTGGAGGCAACACCGTATCCAAGTACCGTGTTATTGCTGCCTGCCGTGTTTAACAGCATGGCATAATTTCCAAGGGCTGTGTTGTTCCTGCCTGTCGTAGTCCAGTATAGAGCAAAAGCTCCAACGGCTGAGTTGTAGTGGCCTGTGGTGTTGGATAGGGCAGCAAGTCCAAGAGCAGTGTTAGCCACGCCCGTTGAAGCCAAGCGCAGGGCATAATATCCAACGGCCGTGTTGGAGACGCCCGTTGAATTAGAGTACAGGGCTTGGTGTCCAACGGCTGTGTTGTCGCCGCCCGTTGTGCTGAAGTACAAGGCCTGATATCCAACCGCTGTGTTATTGATCCCCGTCGTATTGGAATACAGAGCGGCACTTCCAATAGCTGTGTTATTGCCTGTCGTGGTGTTGGATAGGGCAGAATCTCCAACGGCTGTGTTGTTGCTGCCCTCTGTGTTATAGCGCAGGGCGTAATTTCCAACGGCTGTGTTGCCGTAACCTGTCGTGTTGGAGTAAAGAGCGGCACTTCCAACGGCCGTGTTGTTACTGGCCGTCGTGTTAGAGTACAGGGCAGTTTCTCCAACGGCCGTGTTGAAGGAGCCTGTCGAATTAAATAGTAGAGCCCGATATCCAACAGCCGTGTTGTTGCTCCCCGTCGAGGTGCCGCCCAAGGCCTGATACCCAAAGGCCGAGTTGTAACTGCCTGTCGTGTTTGAGTCCAGAGCCTGATATCCCATCGCAGCGTTGCCGACACCATTGTTGTTGAGAGCCAGAGCATAATATCCAACGGCCGTGTTGCTGCTCCCCGTACGGTTATTCTGCATCGCATAATATCCAACGACCGTGTTGTAACTGCCTGTCGTGGTTAAGTTCAACGAGTAAGACCCAACGGCCGTGTTGTTTGTGGCCGAGGTATTGCTGCTTAGGGCACTATTTCCCACGGCAGTGTTGTCAGATCCCGACGTGGCGGCATCGAGTGCGTAGGCCCCAACGGCAACATTTCTCATTCCATTTGTGATTAGGAGCATCGCCGCTCGTCCAACCGCAGTGTTGTTAAGGCCCGTCGTGGTAGAGTACAGGGCTTGATAGCCGAGCGCGGTGTTGGAGGCGCCCGTTGTAATTGCATTTCCTGCGCCGGAACCAAGAAACATATTGTAAAGCGATGTGTATTCTGTCTTTACATCGGTTAGATCGCCAAGGGCTTGGTTACCTCCCATTCTGGTCCAACTCGCACCATCGCAGCTTTGGAAGTTGGTTCCCGTCCATTGCAGCATACCTGCTTTGTTGGCATCGCACAGGGTGTCGGCATAGGGCGGCGCAGTGACGGTGCCAAGGACTAACGGTGCGGTTTGCATTGTTCCCGCGCCCGTACCGGCGTTGCATTGGGCAATGGTGTCAAAATCGGCTGTCTTTTCGACGTTGTTACACGCTGCGCCTACGACGTTCTGTCCGAAGGTCGTTGTCGTGCGGGCAGAAACACTGACCGGCCACAGGGAAAGAAGGGCCACAAGAGTAAAAACACCCCACCTCATTGCTGCACCTTGCAACACCGGCAATTTCCGGCTCCTTTATACATCTCATCCTCACACGAGGGCGGCGGCCCCATGTTGCTTTGTACGCCTGTGCAGACGGCTATCTTTTCCATGCACAGATCATTGCAGCTGCGCGGCTCTTCGCCTTGCTTTGGATCGTCTGGTTGGATCGTAAAGCAGGTCAAGAAAATGGGGGCAACCTTGAGCGCAGGGGCTGGTGGGTTGCCGTCTGTGTCGTCATCAGCAATAGCAGCCAATGGAAGAATCAGGAGGATGAATGCAAGAACGGTTAAAAACCGGTTGAGGAAGGAGAAAGACACGAAAAGGCCCTTTCTGGTGCAGGAAAACCCGCGTCATCCTACAGGAAAACTAGGCAGGGTCAAAGGGTTGATGGCTCAGCACAAGAAGGGACGGCCAGACGCTCATACCTTTGATTAGACAAAATGATTTATTTTGTCTAATGTGCAAAGATGGACACGTTCCCAGCCCCTGCAAATACGGGCTTTTCTAATCTGGCCTGATACCCAAACATTAGACAAAACGATGAACGAAAGAAAACACCTCGTTTCAGCCGAAATTGACCGCCTGATTGCCGCCACCAAGGGCAGCCGGAATGAGGCCCGCGACCGGTGCTTGCTCCTGCTCATGTTCCGGCACGGCCTGCGGGTATCCGAGGCCTGTGGGTTGCGATTGTCACAGGTGGATATTGAAAGCCGCATCCTGCATGTGGCGCGGCTGAAGAAAGGACTCTCGACGACGCACCCGCTCCGGATGGATGAAGTGCGGGCCATCAAAGCTTGGCTGGCCGAACGGAAGAGATGGAAGCTGGAAACGGACGCTTTCTTTGTGAGTGAGCGGCGGACACCCTTAAACCGCAAGACGGCATGGGTAGCGATCCGCGCCTATGGCGAGAAAGCGGGGTTGTCTGTTGCGGCGCACCCCCACATGCTCCGCCATGCCTGCGGGTTTGCCCTTGCCGACCAAGGGGCCGATACTCGCCTAATTCAAGATTACCTCGGCCATCGCAACATCCAGCACACGGTCATCTACACAGCTACCAATCCCGCGCGATTTGAAAAGCTGTGGCGGTAGGCTTATTGCCAAAGATTGTCAATTTGACACCCCAACTGGAATCTTTGGTCAAACAAAAGGTTGCTTCTGGCCTCTACAGTTCGGCAAGCGAGGTCGTCCGTGAGGCTCTTCGCCTCATGGAAGAACAGGACCGTATCCGCGCCGTTAAACTTGAACAGTTGCGGCAGGACATCCGCGATGGGCTCAACAGCGGTGATCCAGAGCCGTGGAACATCGAAGAGATCAAACGAGAGGGTTTTACATGGTGCCCGTGATCTGGACGCAGCTTTGGGGATTGAGGGTTAGCCACATAAAGGCAAGTCACTTTGGATTTTCAGGGTCAAGAAAATTTTCGAGAGTTTTCTGAAGGGCTTCTTCATTCTTTGTCTGGCACTCCCATATCACAAGGATACGCCAGCCAAGCGAGGATAAAGCAGCAAGGTGCTCTACATCCCGCACCTGATTACGGGCCAGTTTGGGAAGCCAATAACCTGTATTTGATTTAGGAATCCTTGCATCTTTGCAAGAGGGGTCTGGGTGTTGGTGCCAAAAGCAGCCATGCACAAAGATGATCGCGCGGCGTGAGGGGAAAACTAAATCGGGAACGCCGGCTAGGTCTTTACGGTGGAGGCGGAAACGGTAACCCAAACGGTGGGCAAGCTTCCGCACCACCATTTCTGGTTTCATCCCTTTGCTGCGGATTGCCCGCATGTTTTGGCTTCGTTGTTCAGGCGTGAGCTTGTCTGCCACTGCCCATCAAACAACAAGGTCGAGCGGTAAATCTGAAATATCTCTTAACCGCTTTCCGTCAATCATTGTGTGCAGCATCTCTTCAGCGTCAGCATATCCAAGAGCCTTGACCGTCTCCAACAATTCAGGCAATGCGAAATGATACACACAATCAATGTCGCCGGTGCCAAGAGCGATTGAAGCTATCCGGTTCGGTGTTGGCTCTCCTGTCACCACGACGATATGAGGCAGCCGCCCTTTTCTATTGCGGACAAGGTTTAGTCCCTCAGAGCGGGCGTTCTGTGCCCTATCGCTCCGCAAGGTCCATTTACAGGAAATGCTGGCATGAAGGATCGGGCGGGTGTTGTTGATTTCGCGAAGGCTGGTAAGCCGCGCATAGGCTTCATCGACAAGGGTTTCTGCCGCATTTATGGCGCTGTCTTTCTCGGGATGGCGGGCAATAACAACATCCGGCTTGATGAGGTAATCGCTGCCAAGAGCTGCGGCCAGATGTGGATTCTCTTTTGCGGCAGTCTCAAGCAGGGCAAGGTGTTCATATTGATCGAATTGCGCGATAGCCAGCCGTCCGCCGCCTAACCCTTTGCCGACCTCCCAGACTCCAGGCCGAAGATGGTTTAATCGAACAAATGTTTCTTTGAGGTATTCTGAACAGATTTCTTCAAACTGACTACCGGCCATCTGGCCCGCGAGCCTTGCCCCTTTTGACTCGGCGCCTAGCCGCTCAAGAATACCAAGAGCAATACTGACGCTTGGCCGACTATGTTTATCGGCATTGCTTGGAACCCCGTTTTTGTCGGCATGAAGCACCGAGGCCATAAGGGCCGCATGAAAACTGTGGCGGGCTTCGGTGAAAAAGGTTTCTTCGCTCATCAGGCCCTTTTCCTTTTCTTGAATTCATTGATAAGAATCACGCTTTCCGCTGCCATCAAGCAGGCATGAATTTGTCGGCCAACGGCGCAGGCAACCGGCGGCGGGAAAGCGTTGCCTACTTGCCGGTAAGCAGGCGTTTTCTTGCCAACAAACGTCCAATCGTCAGGGAAACCCTGAAGCCGTGCGACCATGGGAACTGTAAGACGTGGGGTGCCAACAAAATCGCGGTCTGGCGGCAGTTCGGCAATGTTCATTCCATCAACGCCCAAACCGGACCACGCTTTCTTGGCGCGAGTAGGGCCGAGGTCTGGACCGCCGTGTTTCTTTGATCCTCCAACAATTGTTGGGGCTATCTCGTTAGCCCGTTCCCGCCATGCAGCCGCGCCTTTCCAGCCCCGCGAAGCCATGAGGTCGTAAAGGGTTTCCCCCACCGTTGGCGGGTTGTGTTTGCATGGTGCCGGCCATTCAAAATGAGAGAACAACTCATCTATGATGGCCACGAAAACAACGCGTGGCCGCAGTTGCGGCACGCCGAAATCCGAGGCGTTGAGAAGCCGCCATTCGGTCTTGTACCCCATCTTGGCGATTTGACCCGACACATACATCCGATAATCCTCAAAGACTGCATCGAGGATGCCGCGCACATTTTCTATCATTACCGCGCGGGGACGGATTTCATCAATCAGCCGGATTGCGGCAGGGAACATGTTACGCTCGTCTTTTGTTCCTAACTGTTTGCCGGCCACAGAGAATGGAGGGCATGGCAGACCGCCGGCTAATAAATCAATGCCTTTGAAGGCAGTCCCGTCAAACGTCTCCAAATCTTGTTCGAAAATTTGCCAATGTGGCCGGTTGAACCGTAGAGTATCGCAGCATTGACGGTCAATTTCCACGAGACCTAGATGGTCAAAGCCGGCTTGCTCCAACCCCAAGGCTTGCCCGCCCCCGCCGGCGCATAGTTCCAGAGATGTAAGCCGCGTCTTCTTCATATTTTCCCTCAAAACAGTAAACGGACAGAGCCGTGTCTAATTCATAGCGCAGCGTTTTTTGATCCCAGACTTAAACCCTGTATAGATTCCCTTTGTCAATTCATATAACACCACCCTCTTACCATGGAATCACGAGCAAGAGATGATCCATCGTTTTGCGCATAACCATATTGCCGTCTATATGGTTATGTTGATATGCAGCTAAAAATACATTGATTTTCCGGTCTCATCTCCCCTGCCCGCTCCGTTCGCTTCGCTCCCGTGTTGGAGCGTTGAAATGCGGTTTATGACATTGAGTCCACCGACTTTAAGTCTCTTCGATGGGGGCGCTATAAATAAAAAAGCACCCCATCCAAACGGATGGGGTGCTTTTGCAACCCGCAATAAACAGTGCACTGTTATCAATATAGTCGAGGTGCCATTATTGTGACGTGTTATGGCTTTTTAGGAGGTGTCGGCACCGGAGGTTTTGAAGGCGGTTTTGGCTTCTCTACACTGCCCCTGACTAACCGAACTGGTGGTGGCGGTGGAGGTGGCGGCGGCGGGTTTTTATCGTTTCCCATTTTGCTTCTCCGGTTTTGGGTGAATGATTTCGACCCCTTCCCTTATTTCTCTGGGAGGAGGCGGTGGTGGCGGCGGCGGTGGGGTTATCTCTTTTGGCGGCTCTGTTTTTTTGTCAGTCATAATAACACCTTTGACATCTACCGGTTTAACGATAACGATTTCACTAGGTTTGCTTATAGCGGCCTTATCAAGACCGCCGAAAAAAAAGACGATGAAAGATATTGCCACGAACAAAGTAGCAATAATCAGCGATCTGTTGGTTTTGTGGAGATTGAGGGAGCGCAGGTCATTGCAACGAGTGTTTTGGGTTGCGCATTTGATATAGTAAGAGCAGAGGTAATCATTTAGATGATTTTCTGCGATAGCGTCTCCTTTCTTGTATGATTTGTAGGTAGTTTCAAGAAGCTTTCTATAACTTTCAGTATCCTCTGCTGAGGGCAGAAAAGCGTAGGTGTTTCCATACCATGATCGAACAAAATAGTAAGTTGCGATAAGGAGTAAGACAGCGTTTATGACCAATAGAAATTTAAAAAGAATTGCAGTGTCGCTGTACTGGTTAATATCGAATTTTTGAATTAGAAACCCAATGACACCAGTCAAAGAAACAATAATTGCCATTGGTGCTTGAAGCCTGCTACTCAGCTTCTCGCGAACATCAATTTCATGGAAATAAAGTTTTTCGTATAGATCAAATAGCGGATTCTTAGGCATGGCTATCGTCTATAACTTTTTTTCGTTGACCAGTCGCCAGTATTGATATCCAAGGGCTGTCAATCTGCACGACTTCGAGTTTATTGCCGCAAAATACATAAATTCTTCATCAACAGGGACAACAAGACCCACGCTTTGAAATTTTTGCAGGTCTTTAAATATCAAAACGTTTTCCGGTATCGCGCGTGGGTCTGTATCCTCATAAGTTGGATTTAGCGGATGTTCTGATTCAGGGGCAGCAAAATAGCTGGTGATTTTTCGCATTGTTTCGAATGGAACCTTTGGGGCAATCTTTCTTAAAGAGGCAAAGCTTGAGACATTCGTTTTGAATATGGGCCTCTGGTCCCACGCGCCCAGCGCTTCATCTACATAGGCATATAAAGAACCAGGGGTGATGTTCCCTCGTAAATCAGCCGCCCCACCCTGTAGAGCATCAACCACGAGAGATGTGAATACGCCAGCCCCATTAACCTCAACCGCCGATTCTGAGTCTCTGCTGGCTGTTAAAACCGACAACCCCTCGGACAGTTGTGCGATTGTGTTTCCTGATATAGTTGGTGAGCCGAGAGCGCCTGAATGGCAGCAATCAAGAATAATCACTTTGTTTTTGGCCTTGGACTGATTTGCCAAGGAGAGAATATCATCCATGGAAACCCCCTCGTCATATTTTTTCGCGTCAGTCGTGACAAGGTATCCACCAGTGCTTTTTATATAGCCATGCCCCGAAAAATACAGCAGGGCCATATCCGAGGGACCGGTAAAGAGCAGTTCTATTGCCTCTCGCAAAGTTGATCTTGTTACAAGCGAACTAGGCGACGTCATCATTTTTACGCCAAAATTGGGAGAGCCGTCACCATTAGATTCAAGAACGGTTCCAATAGCATTGGCATCATTAACGCAGCCATTTAATGGAGACAAAGGGTAATCATTAATTCCAACAACCAGCGCTTTCTTCATGGCCGCTCCTATTTGTTTTTACCCTCGCCCATCATTTGCTTAACAGCCGCAGCAATGTTGTCCCAATCCCATTTTATAGTCCTGTTTCTGGCTAACCCTTCAGGCAGGTTACTGCTGGTATCGGCACCGCCGACATAAACGCCGAACACGGGAACACTTTGGTCTTTTGCCATCTTTATTTCTTTGGCTACACCTATTGCACTGGCCATCGTCTTGCCAACGAGTACTATCAGCATGTTGCATTTGTTTATCTTTTCTTTAACGATAGCTTCCCATTGTGATTGAGGCAGTGAAGTCTTGGATGACCAATCTTGAATAGAGAAAGGTGTTTTTGAATTTTTCGATTGCCCTACAAACAAAATTTTTTCTGCGTCATTGTGGTCAAAATCGAAACTGATAAAAGCTCTTGGGTCAGCCATCTTCCATCTCCTTGATTTGATTTTCCTGTAGCCACAACGCCTTCAGGCCGGTTTTCTTTCCTGTGGCCTTTGCTTTTGAGAAGGATTGTCACAAAAACAAACAATTATATCTGGTTAGAATACCACGACGCCTGTTTTTGAACAGGAAAAACCTTAAAAGTCGCGGTTTTAATGGTTGGGAAAGTGGTGGGAGCGGTGCGTGATGCTGCAAAACATCCTGAATTATAATTTGGCGATGTTATTGTTTTTGCGTATCGTTTGTTGAAAACCATGCTTAATATACCACAGTCCATTACCTTATGTCCTTAGGACATAAGGTAATGGACTGTGCATACATTGTCAAGGAAATAATCGTTATTCCTGATAGTTATTTGTTTATGCTTGATTTTATTGCATCCTATGTGTATATGTCCTTAGGACATATACACATAGGATGCCAATGAAAATTGAAACAGCCTTAGCTCTTGAGTTGGGCAACATCAAGCGCCCCATTGTCACAGCGTACCAGCTAGGGGCTATTATTTTTTCTCTCTATCAATCAGGGGTTTTTCGAGGGGAAAAACTCAATATACGACAAAATATCCCGCAGCGGACCCGTTACAAAAGTTTAGTCAAAAACCTTGAGAGTTCCGGCGTTTTAAGCGCAAGCCCTGAGGTCTCTCATCCTGAAATCTTTGCTGTATTGGCGCAACATGCCGCCACGGCTGAAGAGGTTGCGTGTTCCATAGACCCATTCTGTTACGTCTCTCATTTGAGTGCCATGGAACACCATGGGTTCACGGATCGTATTCCCAAAATACTTTTTTTGTCCGCACCAGAATCCTTGCGTTGGCGTGAGCTGGCCACGGAAAAAATGAAGAAAGATTTCGGGGAGGCTTACCCAACTTATTTAGAAACAGGGTTTCCACGTCTCCGGCGGCTTTCCGTTAAAAAAATAGCAAAAAAAACAATCAGTATTCACACCAGTAAGAATTACGACTCTGGAGCGTATATTACTGCCCAAGGCAAATTTTTGAGGGTTTCAAGCATTGGGCGGACTTTTCTTGATATGATCCGGCAACCGGATTTGTGTGGCGGAATATACCATGTTCTCGACATCTATCGTCAAAATGCAGAACGCTATCTTCGTCTCGTTGTTGATGAGGTTCAACGGCATGGAACGATTATTGATAAAGTAAGAGTGGGATACATTTTAGACGAACGGCTTAAATTATCGCATCCCGCTATTGAATCGTGGATAATAAATGTGCAACGTGGAGGTTCTCGCAAACTGGTTGCCGAGAATCCCTATGCACCCTTATTTTCAGAAAAATGGGGGTTATCTATCAACATAGAAGAAATAGAGTGAGTTTTGCAAAAATTTAACATCAGAGATTGGGTTCAAGCCGACCCAGATCACCTTGCTTTCCGTCAAGCCGTCCACACTATTCTTGCAGCAATCTCGGGAATTCCTTACCTGCAAACGTCTATGATTATGAAAGGGGGAGTTCTACTCGCCCTAGGGTACAGCAGTGCCCGCTACACTCAGGATATTGATTTTTCAACAGCAGTCAGGCTGCCAGAGTTTGACAAAGAAACGTTCAGGAAAAGGCTTGATGAGGGGCTTGCCTTCACCGTTGAAACCCTCGGCTACGGGCTTGATTGTCGCATTCAAGGGTTTGAGCAAAGACCGGCGCGTGAAGATGCCAATTTCCCAACCATCACGACCAGAATTGGCTATGCCTACAAAAGTGAGCCAAAGGAACACAAACGGTTACTAACCGGCCAATCCATAAGAGTTGTAAAACTTGATTACAGTCTCAATGAACCCGTCGGGCATGTAGATGTCTTTGATTTGGAAGAAGGAAATACGATCCGCGCCTATGGGCTTGTTGAGCTTGTCGCGGAGAAGTTTCGCGCGCTTCTACAACAGCAAGACCGTAACAGAGTGCGTGGTCAGGACCTGTATGATCTTTATCACCTCTTCACAATGCATCCCGATCTCATGAGTGAGGAAGGCACCCAGAAACAGATTTTGGATCGATTGATTGAAAAATCTGCGATCCGGAATCTCAACATCTCTGCTGAAAGCATGTCAGATGAAAATATCAAACGGAGAACGCGCGAAGGGTATCGCAGCTTGTACAGTGAGGTTGAAGAAGGCTTGCCCGCCTTTGAAAAGCTTTATCAGAGCATAGAAGCGTATTTTCGCGGCTTGCCATGGACTGTATAGCCACATATCCGGCTATATGGCTATGTTGTGGTCGGGGTGTTGGTCACGCCTCCATCTTTTGCGGCGAGGCTAAACCAATAAGTAATTGGTGCTGCGCCCGCCCGAGGTATCTTTGGAGAGGATGCCGCGCGTAAGCAGGTCTTGGATATCCCGCAGGGCCGTGTCTTGCGAACACTTGGCGATTTTGGCCCATTTTGATGTCGTCAGCTTGCCTTCAAACCCGTCTATCAGTTTATTGAGAACCAAGCGTTGCCGCTCGTTCAGGTTGGCTGTGGCGGGGTTCTCCCAAAACCGCGCTTTTCTGAAAACCGTTTCCAGTTGCGCTTCCGTTCCATCCAAGGCGCGGCCAAGGCAATCAAGGAACCACGTCAGCCAACCGGTTATATCCAGCCCGCCTTTCTGCGTTGCTTCTAAAACCTCATAATATGTTTTGCGCTCCTGCCTGATTTGCGCCGACATGCTGTAGAAGCGTTGTGGCGTCCCATCCGACCGCGCCAATATCATATCGGCGATTGCACGGGCAATGCGTCCGTTGCCGTCCTCAAAAGGATGCAGCGTCACAAACCAAAGGTGAGCAAGGGCCGACTTTAAGACAAGATCACCCCCCTCTTCCCTGTTGAACCAGTCCAGAAAGGCCTCTAGCTCTGTTTCTAGCCTTGCAGCGGCGGGGGCCTCGTAATGTACGCGTTCGCGGCCAAGAGGGCCAGAGACGACCTGCATCGGCCCGTTAGCATCATTGCGCCAGCTTCCAACAGTGATACGGCTCATGCCGCTGTAGCCCGTGGGAAACAGGGCCGCGTGCCAACTGAAAAGCCTTTCCTTGGTCAGCGGCTGGTCATAGTTCTGTGTAGCATCCAGCAACATTTCGACCACGCCTTCAACGTGACGGTCTGCCGGAACCAGTGCCCCAATATCCACGCCGAGCCGTCGCGCTATGGAGGACCGCACCTGCGCGGCATCCAGTACGGCCCCTTCAATCTCGCTCGTTTTTAAGACATCCAGGGTCAAGGTGTTCAAGAGCGCTTCCGAGCGCAGAGAAAAGCCCAGCCCTTCCATGCGGCCCAAGAGCCGCCCTTGTCTATGGCGCACATCAGCAAGGCGTGGCGATAGGGTTTTGTCGTCCCACCTAAAGCGGGGCCAGTCCGGTGATTGATGAATATAAAGGTTCATTTGTAGCACTCCTTGCGGAGAATATAGGGGCTATTCACCGCAAAAAGCAAGCACATTATCCGCAATACATGCGGAGAATGCGGCCTGTATTCTCCGCAAAAACGACAGGCTGGTGAGGAAAGCCCCTATGGTTTCTTGGGGAGAATAGCAGCTTTTTGCCAGTAATCCCCTGTTTTTCATGAGCATTAAGCCAAGGCTGGTCTTTGTGGGCGATCCCCGCCAAGGAGGACGGGGCGGGTGCTATGCGCCCCAAGAGGGGCTTACCGAGCCTGAAGTCTCGGCCAGCCGGTAACGCCCCCTATCGCAAGGAAGGAAGAGCTAAGGGGCCTTGCCCCTCGCGCCTGCAAGGGTGAAGGCTAAAGCCCCGTGGGCGGGGTGTCCCCATGCTTCCTTGGCAGAGCCAAGTTGCAGCATGGGTGATCCCCCTCCCCGCCCCCTGCCCTTGCAGTTGCTATCCCCAGTCTCGCCGACGGGCAGAGGTACAGCGCGACGCTGAACCTCAAACCCAACAAAGGAGACTGAAAAAATGACTCATACCCTGAACCGCGATGATCTGGCCAATTTCTATGGATCGGAAAACTGGTATCGTCATGGCCTTGTTCGCTCCGTTCTTTATACAGACGGGGCCAAGTATGTGGCCGATGCAGGCGGGGCCTATTGGCTCTTGGATGAAATCGCCCTTGCCCAGAAGACGTTTAAAAAAGATCTGGCGGGCGAAGAGTTCCAATTATGGCGGCTAACCGTCAGGGAAGATCGCTGCGCAACCCTCGTTTGTGAAGACGGTAACGGACGCGTGATCCTGTCAAAGCTCATTCCGTACACAGATTTCCCGCTCGATGAAATCAAGTTCTATTTCATCAACAACACCATCTTGCTACCGAGCGAATACTGAAACCACAAGGCAAAGCCCAAGGGATACCCCTTGGGCTTTGATATAACCATATAGCCGCCTATGTTTATATCCGTGAGAGTTTTCTTTGCAATATCCTGAAAAAACGGTAATAAGCGAAAGGCGCAGTTTAACAGGACTTAGAATATAACCATATATCCGGTTATATGGTTATTAAGGGGCAGGCGATGAAAACCCTAGCGATCATTTCCCAAAAAGGCGGCAGCGGCAAAACCACGATTGCCGTTCACATGGCCGTGTGTGCGATCCGTCAAGGATTCCACACCGCCATCATCGACATTGACCCGCAAGGCAGCGCCTTTGATTGGTATCAAAGCCGTGAGGCGCAAAACGAGCTGAATGCCGTTCAGGCCCAATCCGGCCAACTCGCCGCCCTGCTCAAACAGGCCAAGGTTGGCGGAGCCGATTTTGTCATTATCGACACCGCGCCCCATTCCGACAGCGCGGCAGCCGTGGCCGCCCAGCACGCCGATTTTATCCTCATGCCCTGCCGCCCCTCCCGTTTTGACCTCAAGGCCATTGGCTCAACCGCCGCCATAGCCCGCCTTGCCAAAACCCCCGCCGCCGCCGTCATCAATGCCGCTCCGCGCGGCAAGCTCTCGGACGAAGCCAAGGAGGCCTTGCAGCAACAAGGGATCGACGTTGTTGATCCCGTTTTGCAGCAACGGGCCGCCTATACACATGCCGTCATTGATGGCCGCAGCGTCCACGAGTACGAGCCGGAAGGAAAAGCCGCCGCCGAAATCGACGAGCTTTTTGCTTGTCTCAAGCAAGCTATAAGATTATAACCATATAACCGATTATATGGTTATGTGAGGAGTGCAGCCAAATGACTAAAGGAAAACGACAAAGCCTTGGCTCGATGTTTTCTGTGCCAGCAGGGCAGGACAAAGCGGAGCAGGCCCCCGACGGAAAACGGCCCGATAGGGTAGGGAAGAAGCAGACCATCTTTCACCTGCCGGAAGCGGCCAAGAAACAACTGGCGATCCTTGCCATCGAGACCGAGACAACCCAACAGGCCCTTCTTTCTGAAGCCCTCAACGATCTGTTCAAAAAACACGGCAAGCCGCCGATAGCGTGAACGCTATGGACAAAGAAACACAACAGATGGTCAGGCAGTGGACGTACTGTTCATGGAAAGCCCTCTTGGAAAAGAGAGGAGGGTACAAGAAGGGGGCGCATGCTTTCTCTCTGCTCTTCCCCCCCGAGGACGACACCATGCCCCCCAAGAGAATTAAGCAATGGGCGGATTGGTCGTTATGGCGCATCTCCACGGGAGAATACGAGATTGTGCGAGAGGATTCCGGCCTGTTCGAACGGTTTGCAGCCACGGACGATCAAGCGGCAGAAAAAGAATCTTGCCGGATTGCAAGAAGGCTGGAAAAACGCCCCTGATAATATAGCCATATAGGGGGATATATGGCTATATTATCCCCCTCCCTCTTATCTCTTCGCGGCTTTCTTGCGGCAGAAGCCGACAAAAGCCGCGTCAGGATTCGCGGGCCGCTTGCCGGTCTTTTCGATCCATTCCAGCCAATCCGCCTCTAGGGCGTAAATATCCAAGCCCGAGCTAGTCAGAACAGTTTTGGCCTTTTCGTAAGTGAAGGTTTTGAGCCTGATGGGGGGGAGGGCATCAGACAAACAAAGCTGGTGGGCCACTTGACCGGTAAAGGCCTCGCTATCCTTTCGGGCTTCGGCAAGAAGCCGCCCACGGCCTGCCGGCGGATCAGGGATGCGTCGTTTGGCGACGTGGGGCGGGCTGGGCCGCAGCAGCAAGCCCTTGTCGGCATCAAACACCCGCGCCTTGTCATAGACCGCCAGAACGTCTTTCAGGCGCAACAGGAAGTTCCGCTTGAAGTTGTATTGCCCTTCTGTGTCTTGCGCGTAGTCTGCCCCGAATTGCATTTGAAGCAGGGGCCACGGCAGCAGCAAATCCCTGTGCAGATAGGACAGCCGGTAAGTCAGCCAGAAATAAATATCAAGGGCCATGGGTGACCGCTTGAGCTGCATCATAGCATCCATATCGACGGGGACCGGCCTTTCGATAAGTTGCTCAAAAAACTTCTGGCTTAGGCTTACGGTTGATTTCCAAAGAGGTAACTGATTAGGGGTTTTCGGTTGCCACCACAGGCTGAACTCGTCGGCAATCAAGAATCCTTTGCCTTGGGTCAGGGCTTCGTCTTTGTAGCGACAGGAAATCGTTGACGAGAAAAGCCGCTCTGCTTGGTTTTTAAAACGGGTAATGTCGCCCCGCTTGCCGCCACGCCGCCCGAGATCAAGTTCAGCCATAAAGGCGGAGAGGGATGAGCCAAGCACCAAAACAGGCGAGCGCGTGCGCACGGCTTCCGTGGTCATCCAAGAAAGCAGCAACCGAGGGATAGACCCGTAAGGCAATCCTTCCGGCGAAACGATGCTCAACGTCAAGGCCCCGTTCTCTCTTTTGAAAACGAGATCGTTCGTTGATTTGTGGGGGAGGGTAGCCTGTACCAGCATCCGCGCCATGTAGCCAATGGCACCAGCCTTCTTGGCGTCTTCCGCCTCAAGGGCGAGGGAGTCGCCTATCAGGTGATCTAGGTCTTGCCGATCCATGCTTGCCTTGTAGGGGAACGATACGGGCTTGATTCGTCCTCGATCATACTATGATTATTCCGTTTTTCGTCTAAATATTTTCATTCCCAAAAGTGCGCATAAACGGTACGGCACGGAGGCGTAAATCTGCGCTGAAACACTACGGATCGTGCGCTGAAACACTACGGCGAGAAGCCAAAAAGTGCGCTGAAACACTACGGCGGGTGCGCTGAAACGGTACGGCTTTTGCGCTGAAACACTACGGCGAGCCACCCGCAACACTTAGAGAAACCTAGCGTTGCGAGGTGTCCCCTATAGTACCCTATAGACTCTCCTATATAAAAAACACCTATAGGAAATCGGGGGGGAACTCCTGTGGGTAAGTGTCGGCCTGTTGAACCTTTGTGTTGGGCTATAGGTAAGGCTCATCCGGCCATTTTGCGCCAAACAAAATACTTTCATCGAGGACACAAACAGCAAAATAAAATTGTGTTCGCCTTTGGCTCACAATTCATTTTCGAATTGGGCAATAGGAAAGAAAAATATAAGAGCCGGATTCAGGAGCTAGGAAGGCCTTGGCAGCTTATCTGGTAGAGAGGCCGCCGACACACCCTTTCAGGCTATCAGACGGGCCGGAATCCGCCACACAGACCCATTCCTTTTCCTATTGCCCGCTCGCCGCGACGACGGCATCACAACCCAAGCCTGTTTTTCAGAATCTGGTTCCAGTCTTTGCCGCCCTCGGGCCTCATCCGGATAAGCTTCCGGCCTGCCGGTGCGGCAGCCTCGACTTCTTGGGTGATCTTCTCGCCGCCTTCATCATCATCGAAGGCCAGCACGACGACCGCCGAGGGGTGCAGTTTCTCCATAGCCCCGCGCAGCAAAATTGGCTGTTGCGGGTTCAATTCCCCGCCGGTGGACATATAACGCGTGTGCTGATCCCCATGCAGCACATGAAACGATAGGGCATCAATCGCGCTTTCGACCAAGACAAGCCTGCCGTCCGTGGTCTTGGTCTGGCTGTACCAAAGCCCTTTGACCCCGCCGGAGGCAAAGCCGGTGAAGCCCTTGTTCTTCACTTCAAAACCGCAAAGCCCCTCTTTATCGTAATGAGGGAAGAGGGCATTGTGGCGCCGATCCACGCGGACGCATCCGGCAAACAGGGGCAAGCCCAGCACATCCGGCCCGAGGCCCCGCCCCGTCAAATAGGGCAGGGCGGTGCAAGGAGCCGCTTTCTCCCATTCGGCTATGACCCCAGCGCGATCCCGCGAGACCGGCTGAAGCTCTTTGATGAAAAGGGGGAGTTGGGAGGAGGGCCGCGCCGTGCCGAGCCATTCGCGCAGGGTTTTACGGACCATGCCGAGCGATCCGATCCCGCGATTTTGCAGGAAGTCTATGACTGTGCCGTTGTCCCGATCATCCCGCACCGAAAAATAGACCCAATGGGTCGTGCCCTCGTAGCGGGCAATGATGATTTTGTCGCCGTCAGGGTGGCGCATCACCACTGAATTGCGCGAGCTGGCGCGGCGGTCCACCGCATAGCCCCGCGCGGCGGCCAATTCCGGCAAAACGACATCGGTTTTGAATTTCTCCAGCTCGAAATCCACGCTTTTCCCCACTTATTAGGCCAACAGTATGGCCGAAAAACCAATGTAAACAAAATGTAAAGTTTTGAGGATCAACCCTTCGCCTTTGTTTTAAAAACGATCTTTGCCGTTTTGATAAGCGCACTGGCGCCGACTTCTTTAACGATCCCTGCCGGTGACGTCAGTTTGTATTTTTTATTTTGAGCTTTGTTTACGCTGTAACCGGCTCTCGTCAAAACGTAAATGGCCGTATCGACATTTCCTTTTTCTAGCCATTCCCAAAGGCTTTCATCTTCCCCTTTCTCTCCCTTGGCTCCCTGCGCTGTCTGTTTTTTATAAGAAGGTTTTTCTGGGTCTTTGTGTAGGTTGACCCCCAGATTTTTGAAGGCATCATTCTCAAACCATGCAACTTTCTTGGCTGGAATTGGATTTAGGCTTTCGACAAAAACCACCTGTTTGTTATCCCTCATCACCATTAGCTCATCTGGAAAAGCAAGGTGTCGTTGCGTCACATCCTCGCTCACGCCGTCGCTATAAGTGATAGAGCTGCTGGATGATGATTGACCAGGAGAAGAGCTAGAGCTGGAAAAAGCTCGTGCGATACTGCGGCTGATAGAGAACTTTTCAATGGTCGCCACACCGCAGAGCTTTGAAAAATATTCTGCTGTCATCAGATCACGGCTGCCAAAATACTGGATCACGCCTGAATTACCGATGAAGGTTTGCCAGCCGTTGCCATAAATGCGGTGAAGCTGGGACAAGTCTTGCACGATCCCCCAGAGCTGCATCCCAAATCCGGCCATCAATCCAAAAGCCTGTTCAATCATACTCAACCGGCCCATGGCGGCCATCTCGTCGAGCATGAAAAGGATGGGCTTTTCCGGCTTTATTTCAATGTTGCGTGCGTTGACAGTCAAGGCTTGTTGGATCAAAAGCCGCAACCACCGGCCAAAAGTGTTGAGCCGATCCGCAGGCAAGACGAGGTAAATGGTAATTTTGGAGGTTTTGAGGTCTTCAAATTGAAAATCAGAGACAGCAAGGCTTTTCCGGATGCTGGGACTATCAAGAAAATGGGTGTGGGATTGTAGAACAGCGAAAACGGTGCTTTGCAACTTATCTTCTTTTGACAACGTGCGGGCTGCTGCACTGCTGATAATATGGTTTTCATGTGAAAGCATTTCACCAAGATAGTCTTTCAAATCTTCCTTGCCCTTACTGATAATTTCGCGCACGCGGCCTAAAGTGCGGGTGTCTTTTTCGCTCTCGTCGATGGCGACATAAAGTATGATACCCATAAGCAAAGCCTTGGCTTCTTCGTCCCAAAACTGATCACGGCTGCCAATTTGGGGCGTGATGATGGAATCCGCCAAGATCATGGCGTTTTCGTTTACATCAGGGTCATCAGGATCGAGCCAATCAAGCGGATTGAAACGGGAAGAGGGCAAACCGGTGATCCCCCACGGATCAACCACATGAACATTCTGGCCTAGCCCTTCGATGCCGCGTTTTTTGTCGCCCTTGCCGCGCCGAGCTGCGGTTATCATGGCGTTCTCGCCTTTCGGGTCGATAACAACCGCCGATCCTTCATAGGTCAGAAGGTTGGGGATGATGGAAGAAACCCCCTTGCCCGAGCGGGTCGGGGCAATGGTCAGTAAATGGCGGTCGCCGGTGTAGTGAAGCGGATAGATAGTGCCGTCTTTGGTCGGAAAGACTCCAAGAAAAAATCCCTCCCTGCCGATCAGCTCATTTTGTTCGAGATGTTCAAGATTGGCCCATTCCGCAGAGCCGAAAGTGGTTGGCTTCTCTTTTTTGGCGGCAACCACTATCACGCGCAAGAAGTAGTAAGCAACACAGGCGCAAAGGAGAAAAATAACGATATTGCCAAACTTGACACTGGCTACGGCCCCCCCAATGGCCCCGAGGATAACAAGGACCAGCAGAATCCACCGGCGGTATGGGCGGAATTTTTGACTGAAGAAACCACCACAGAGACCGCCAAGGAGGGCGGCAATCAAGTGTTGTCCCCAAGCCTGATACAAAAGATGCTGATACCAAGAAGCATTCGGCGCGGTCTTATGGTTGTAAACGCCTATACCGAGCAGTAGAAAAAACAAACCGGTGGCAACAATGATAATGAGATGATCCCGTTTTTTTGATCGCAAGTTGTTCCATAACTCTTTCATAAAGCAACCCTTGAAGTGTCTTTTTTGTTTTGCCTAAAAAGGCCCCTCTCCAGAAAACTTGACCGCTGAATTATTCGATCTCGCGGTTTCCGTCACCGCAAAAGCACACACAGCCTTCTTTTTCCTATTGCCCGTAAACAGCACTTGCCACCTTGCGGAAAGTCGGGTTAATTGAAGATGACAAGCAATACCTTGTTAAACCGCGCGGAGGGAGCGCAGCGGTTTCCCAAGGTGCTTGGCAGGGGGAAAAACCCCCGTGCACCCCCTTCCAAAGCCGCCAGCGGCTTTCCCGCCAAAGGCGTAATTTTTTATCAACGCCAACTTCTGGATGATGATCGAAACAAACAGTCCGGACGATCCGGCCAGCATAAAAAAAGGCAAAACCAGCGGCAGCGAAAACCGTCATCGCGGTGGCATTGTCGGTTTCCGTGTCACCGCCGCAGAACGGGCCGAGTTGGAAAACGCAGCCGAGAAGGCCGGTCTGTCGCTTGGCTCCTATATCAGAGAGAAAGTGCTTACCTCGCCAAAGACTCGTGCCGTCCGGCGGCCACCCATCGAGAAGAAATTGCTAGCGCAATTATTAGGGCAATTAGGCCGCGTTGGCGGCAACATTCACCAAATCGTCAAGCACATGAATTTTGGCACCGGCGTGATGCACGATGAATTGCGTTCCGCGCTTGCGGCATTTGAAGAGGCCGCCGCCGCGATCATACAGGCTATGGGCAGGGGGCAGAGGTGATTATCAATGGCGGCAGCCGGTGCAACGGCGCATTTTTTGCCAAGCACCTCACCAACGCTGAAATGAATGAAGAGGTTCGCCTTGCCGACGTTAAGGGGCTGGCAGCCAAAAATATAGGCCAAGCCTTCTATGAGATGAAGGCCGTTGCCAGTGGCACACGCTGCAAGAATTTTTTCTACCATGCGAATATCAATCCCCGCGATGATGAGCTTCTAACCGCTGAACAATGGGAACGGGCTATTGATGCCCTAGAAACAGGGCTGGGCCTTGAAGGTCATGCAAGGTTTGTGGTGGAGCATGAAAAAAACGGTCGCGTTCACCGGCATGTGGTTTGGTCGCGGATCGACGTGGACAAGATGAAGGCGGTCAAGATGGATCACGACTTTGCCAAACATCAGGCCGTGGCCCGTCAGCTCGAGCGTGAATTTGGATTGTCGCAGGTTAAAAGCGTTCTTGGTCCAGAAGTAGAAAAGGGACAGCGGCCTGAGCGGCGGCCCAAACAATGGGAAGTCTTTCGGGGCAAAATTAAAGGGGTCAATGTGAACGAATTAAAAGAAGAGATAACAAGATTATGGGTGAGTTCGAAAAATGCAGAATCCTTTCGGTCTGGACTCGAAGCGCGGGGATTTATTCTTGCACAAGGAGATAGCCGCACCTACTGCATTGTTGATCGAAACGGACATATTTACAGTCTTGCGCGTCAAATTAAGGGCGTGAGGGTCGCTGAAGTTAAAGACAAGCTGGCCGATATTGATCCAAAACACTTGCCGCATGTTGATGTGGCTGCCGAGTATCAGAAGGAACAGTCACGAGAGGAAGAACAAAGAAAAGCCGCTGTTGGACTGGAAGAGACGCAACAGCAGGATACTTTCAAAGAAGCCGAAGCAAGCCGACAACAGGCGATACAAGAAGCTGAACGTTGGAAACAAGCCGGTCTTGATGAGGAACAACGTCGCGAAGCCTTTAAAGAGCAAGTTGATCGTCAGGCCGAACAGGCCAAGGAGATGGAGGCCCAGCAGGAACGCCTTGATGCTTATAGAGAGGCGATGGCCCGCCAAGCGGAGGCCGCAAAACGCAAGACGGAGCAACAAGAACGATACAAAGAACGTGAAATCAGAGATGCCCACAGCCGATACGGGCAAGCCCTTGCACAGAACTACAGCATCTTGAATCCTTATGAGACCCTTGCCCGTTCAGCGATGGCGGAATATGGAGCTTTTTTGAGAGATCGAGAAACCCTTGATCGCCAAATAGCCAGAACGAGCGATCCGGTTGAGCGGCAACGGCTGGAATTACGGAAAGAGATCGAGGCCGCCGAATATATGGCCGTTACCAGTGAGCGGATTGCGGGCCAGAGTGAGATCATCGTGGGCAAGATGGATTCGCCCGAGGCATTGCGGCAAAGAGAGCGAGCCAAGGCTTTTCAAGAGTTGGCACAGGGCTTGCGCAAAGAGTATAGGGAGGTCGGCAAGGAACAAGGGCGCGTAGCTGGAGAAGAGTCGCCATCCACGCAAACGACGCGGAAAGAAGAAAAGCAAGAAACCTCGTCTATCAAGGTAGAAGAACGCACCGCTGGAAAACCACGCGGTCCGGAGCAAAATCTTGCCGATTACATCAAGACGCTCCCCGAAAAACCGCCATTGCGCGAATTTACCAAAGAAGAGCTGCGGAACAATCCAGAAGCCAGAAAAGCCCGTATAATCCAAGACAAAGATATGCAAAATCGCGACTCTTCGCTTGAGAACATTTCTCGGGATTTAAAAAGGGGCAAAAACCTAAACACCAATGATGTTCGTCGACTAAGCCGTGATGATCTCGAAGGCATCAAGCGAAGCGGTGACCAGTATCTAAAAAACATCGTTCAGCAGTATGAACAAAAACGAGAGCTTGAACGGGATCGAGGGTTGGAACGATGACAGGCTTCCGCTCCGGCAAGAGCGGGGGCCTGATAAGCGAAGCCAAAACAGCAGGGCGGGCAATAGGAAAAAGAAGGCGGCGAGGTAAGAAGAAAGCATCCCTCGATCCGCCAGCGGTTTTCGGTGTTCCTCCCCCTTCCTCTTCTTTTTCAATCTTTCCTTCCAAGTTTAAGTCCACCACCCCGCGCCGGATCACGGCGCAAAATACCAAGCCACCCCTTAACGCCGAGCCCGTCAGGCCCCTATCGGCTCCGGTCGATTTGACTAAATACCGCCGCCCCTGCAAGCCCGTTGGCCCGCAACAGGTCAAGCACAGGAAATGGTTTTTGCCGAACTCACTTCCTGCCTGAAGGGTTCACCTACCAAATATAGCCATATAGATGGATACATGGATATATTTATTCTTGTTGTATGATTTCATCTTCTTGACTCCATCGCCGCCTTTATCGGAATCTGTTGTCGGCCACATGAGCCGCAACACCGGTAAGCAAAGGGAGCGCGGGGGCATGAGTGAAAAACAGGATGTTTACAGCCGCATTGGCAGGCCTCACCTGCTCCTTCATCTTTTATCTCAAAGAATGATTACAGAGCCTAGCTTTCGATGGTGGGTTGGGATTTGGGGTGACGTGTTATTGTGCGTTGTTCTCGTGCAGAGAAGTCAGATGCCCTGCTTTTGTGATATTTAGCGGCGTGGAGACTCGCGTATGCTCCCCAAGCGCAGGTTAGCCATCCAATGGCATCATTTGTAAAAACATAAGGGATTGCGGCGGCGGCAAAAGTAATAAAAGCTGCGTTTTGCATGCGGCACAGGCAACTTTCCTTTTTTGCTTCAGACCATTCTTTTTGAATTTTTTCAGGTAGAGCTAATTTTTCCGGTCTTCCTGTGCCCCATTGCCAGTAATCACTCAGGCTATGCGCACCAATATAAAGTGACCAAGCGACAGGGGTGAGTGCAAGATCGTACTTGCCTTTGCAAATAGCAACCGCCGTCCAAGCAAAGGTCATGGCCAGCATGGCACCTTCTGCCACGAGTCCCACTAGCAAACCGTCTTGTTTGTCCGCTTTTTTCAAAAATCACCCATTTGCTGCACTTCGTTCTCGCAAGAGACTAGTCCGCAACGCTAAAATATTAAAGCGTCATTCATGGTTAATTCTATCCAATCGATCCGAATGGTGGGGAAAGTCAGGCTAAGAACCTTTCGCCCACGACCACCGAGAGTACCGAAAAGCAGCCGGATGAAAATATTCACTATTGTTTAACCAGCTTGAGCTAGCGGGCCAAAAGGTGCAGAATGTACCTGTGATTTAGCTTTAGCTACGTTCTGAGGGGGTACTTATGGATTTCGCCACCTACGCAAAGAAATTGTCGGATTGGGCTCCTGTTTTGTGGCCGTGTGCCGTCATTGGCGGTTTCGTAGTGGTAAAGGTTGTTCGTGATTTCCGCTCAAAGAGCGATAAGCTTGAACCCTTCCGTGATATAAAAAATCAAGCGCACTCCGCAAAGCCACTAACCAATGACGGGCTTCGCTGATCTACGGTGCAGGTGGTGGGCTCCTGTCGCGGATACTTCTAACAAAGGCTTTCCCTTTTTTGGCTGCACTTGATGTTTTTTTAAGCATCATAGCGGCATTTTTTTGAAAGCCGTTTCTAATAGCCTTACTCTTTGCCAGCACCCTTCCCTTCACATCGCAATTATCCAGCCGCTGTTTGATATAGCGCGATGACTTACACACAGCATCGCTCGCCGCTTTCCATGCTGGCTTAATTTTTTTGTGACCAGCAACGAGAAGGCTTAAGCCAACCCCGATAAGGGCCAATCGCATAGTGCTGAAGGTGTTATCTCCGAACAGATTTTTTGTCCCAGCAACCAACATGACAGGAAAGGCCGCGATGAAGCCAACAATCTTGACCATATCGAGGTCTTTTTCCTGAATTTGTTTCAAGTCGCTTTCGAGAACTTTATTTATGTCTCGGGTACAGTCCTTAAGCTTGTACCCTCTCTCACATAAGTTTATCGCTTCTTCTTTAAATTCAGCGGATATGTTTTTAGTATCTATCAATGAAAGAAGAAGATTGTTTAATTCAATCTCCGCCTCTCTCATGGCCTTCATGTATTTTCGTGTGCAATCGGCATCGTGTTTGGTGTCAATGAAGCGCAGAACTTCGTTCTGCATCAAAAGGAGTTCTTTTTCTTTTTCCTCAATAAAAGAGGGGCGGTCTGTATTTTGTGTTTGCTGACCAACCATAATGCCCATCCGTAAAACAAATTGCGAAAAACAATAGAGGCATTTTACAGGGCAGCAATGAAACTAATTAGCAAAAACAATGGTTTATAAAGTGTTAATTGCCTTTTTTGGCAAAGAACCTGTCTTTTATGGGTAGGGAGCCCGAAAATTTTACACGAAGGAGGTCTGTAGCCGAGGTGTCTTGACTCCCTCGCCGCCTTTATCGGAATCTGTTGTCGGCCACATGAGCCGCAACACCGGTAAGCAAAGGGGGCGCGGGGGCATGAGTGAAAAACAGGATGTTTACAGCCGCATTACCGACAAGATCGTTGCTGATCTTGAAAAGGGTATCAAGCCGTGGTTGCAGCCATGGCAGGCCGCGCACGTCGCGGGTCCAGTGTCACGGCCCTTGCGAGGCGTGGGTATCCCTTATCGAGGGGTCAACATCCTTATGCTCTGGGCGACGGCCATGGAAAAGAATTATGTTTGCCCCATCTGGCTAACCTTCAAACAGGCGCAAGAGCTGGGCGGCCATGTCCGCAAAGGGGAAAAAGGTGCTTTGGTTGTGTATGCCAGCACCTACAACAAAACCACCAAGGACGAGAAGGGGGAGGACGTCGAAGCGGCCATTCCCTTTATGAAAGGCTACACCGTCTTTAACGCCGAGCAGATAGACGATCTGCCGGAGCACTTCTACGCGACAAACGAACCCGTTCACGAAACACCACTTGAGCGGATTACCCATCTTGAGAACTTCTTTGCCACGACCAAGGCCGACATCCGGCACGGCGGCAATCGCGCCTATTACCGGATCGACAAAGACTTCATCCAAATGCCCGCCCTGCAAACCTTCCGCGATGCAGAAAGCTATTACGCCACGGCAGCGCACGAGCTTTGCCACTGGACGCGACACCCCTCGCGGCTTGATCGTGACTTGGGGCGAAAGCGATTTGCTGATGCGGGCTATGCCATGGAAGAGCTGGTTGCCGAAATCGGGGCTGCCTTCTTGTGCGCTGACCTTGGCTTGACCCCTGAACCGCGGCCCGATCATGCCGACTATATCGGTACTTGGCTTCAGGCGTTGAAGAACGACAAGCGGGCTATCTTCTCTGCCGCCGGCCATGCGCAAAAGGCGGTTGACTATTTGCAAAACCTTCACCCCGCGCCGACGTAGGGCGGCCGCTCCTGCTATCGTCCTAGACCAAACATCACCATGCGCAAGCGGTTACCGGACTGTGAACTTGTCTCCATGCCGTGCCGTTGCAAAAGCAAAGATAGTTTGTTGTCCCCCCCGTATAAGCAACAGCTCCTTGATAAGTTGCTGAACAGGTAACAGGCGCTGCAGAATTTGTTTTCAAAGATAGAAAACCATCCAAAGACATATATTTCTGACCTGCCATTGTACCCCTAATCAAATTACCGATATTCAGGTAGTCATTTGTGCCCGCAGAAGGAACATCCACTGCGCTGCTTGTGCCGATCAGGATGTTGTTGGAGCCGGTAGTAAGGGTCGTGGAGGCAACACCGTATCCAAGTACCGTGTTATTGCTGCCTGCCGTGTTTAACAGCATGGCATAATTTCCAAGGGCTGTGTTGTTCCTGCCTGTCGTAGTCCAGTATAGAGCAAAAGCTCCAACGGCTGAGTTGTAGTGGCCTGTGGTGTTGGATAGGGCAGCAAGTCCAAGAGCAGTGTTAGCCACGCCCGTTGAAGCCAAGCGCAGGGCATAATATCCAACGGCCGTGTTGGAGACGCCCGTTGAATTAGAGTACAGGGCTTGGTGTCCAACGGCTGTGTTGTCGCCGCCCGTTGTGCTGAAGTACAAGGCCTGATATCCAACCGCTGTGTTATTGATCCCCGTCGTATTGGAATACAGAGCGGCACTTCCAATAGCTGTGTTATTGCCTGTCGTGGTGTTGGATAGGGCAGAATCTCCAACGGCTGTGTTGTTGCTGCCCTCTGTGTTATAGCGCAGGGCGTAATTTCCAACGGCTGTGTTGCCGTAACCTGTCGTGTTGGAGTAAAGAGCGGCACTTCCAACGGCCGTGTTGTTACTGGCCGTCGTGTTAGAGTACAGGGCAGTTTCTCCAACGGCCGTGTTGAAGGAGCCTGTCGAATTAAATAGTAGAGCCCGATATCCAACAGCCGTGTTGTTGCTCCCCGTCGAGGTGCCGCCCAAGGCCTGATACCCAAAGGCCGAGTTGTAACTGCCTGTCGTGTTTGAGTCCAGAGCCTGATATCCCATCGCAGCGTTGCCGACACCATTGTTGTTGAGAGCCAGAGCATAATATCCAACGGCCGTGTTGCTGCTCCCCGTACGGTTATTCTGCATCGCATAATATCCAACGACCGTGTTGTAACTGCCTGTCGTGGTTAAGTTCAACGAGTAAGACCCAACGGCCGTGTTGTTTGTGGCCGAGGTATTGCTGCTTAGGGCACTATTTCCCACGGCAGTGTTGTCAGATCCCGACGTGGCGGCATCGAGTGCGTAGGCCCCAACGGCAACATTTCTCATTCCATTTGTGATTAGGAGCATCGCCGCTCGTCCAACCGCAGTGTTGTTAAGGCCCGTCGTGGTAGAGTACAGGGCTTGATAGCCGAGCGCGGTGTTGGAGGCGCCCGTTGTAATTGCATTTCCTGCGCCGGAACCAAGAAACATATTGTAAAGCGATGTGTATTCTGTCTTTACATCGGTTAGATCGCCAAGGGCTTGGTTACCTCCCATTCTGGTCCAACTCGCACCATCGCAGCTTTGGAAGTTGGTTCCCGTCCATTGCAGCATACCTGCTTTGTTGGCATCGCACAGGGTGTCGGCATAGGGCGGCGCAGTGACGGTGCCAAGGACTAACGGTGCGGTTTGCATTGTTCCCGCGCCCGTACCGGCGTTGCATTGGGCAATGGTGTCAAAATCGGCTGTCTTTTCGACGTTGTTACACGCTGCGCCTACGACGTTCTGTCCGAAGGTCGTTGTCGTGCGGGCAGAAACACTGACCGGCCACAGGGAAAGAAGGGCCACAAGAGTAAAAACACCCCACCTCATTGCTGCACCTTGCAACACCGGCAATTTCCGGCTCCTTTATACATCTCATCCTCACACGAGGGCGGCGGCCCCATGTTGCTTTGTACGCCTGTGCAGACGGCTATCTTTTCCATGCACAGATCATTGCAGCTGCGCGGCTCTTCGCCTTGCTTTGGATCGTCTGGTTGGATCGTAAAGCAGGTCAAGAAAATGGGGGCAACCTTGAGCGCAGGGGCTGGTGGGTTGCCGTCTGTGTCGTCATCAGCAATAGCAGCCAATGGAAGAATCAGGAGGATGAATGCAAGAACGGTTAAAAACCGGTTGAGGAAGGAGAAAGACACGAAAAGGCCCTTTCTGGTGCAGGAAAACCCGCGTCATCCTACAGGAAAACTAGGCAGGGTCAAAGGGTTGATGGCTCAGCACAAGAAGGGACGGCCAGACGCTCATACCTTTGATTAGACAAAATGATTTATTTTGTCTAATGTGCAAAGATGGACACGTTCCCAGCCCCTGCAAATACGGGCTTTTCTAATCTGGCCTGATACCCAAACATTAGACAAAACGATGAACGAAAGAAAACACCTCGTTTCAGCCGAAATTGACCGCCTGATTGCCGCCACCAAGGGCAGCCGGAATGAGGCCCGCGACCGGTGCTTGCTCCTGCTCATGTTCCGGCACGGCCTGCGGGTATCCGAGGCCTGTGGGTTGCGATTGTCACAGGTGGATATTGAAAGCCGCATCCTGCATGTGGCGCGGCTGAAGAAAGGACTCTCGACGACGCACCCGCTCCGGATGGATGAAGTGCGGGCCATCAAAGCTTGGCTGGCCGAACGGAAGAGATGGAAGCTGGAAACGGACGCTTTCTTTGTGAGTGAGCGGCGGACACCCTTAAACCGCAAGACGGCATGGGTAGCGATCCGCGCCTATGGCGAGAAAGCGGGGTTGTCTGTTGCGGCGCACCCCCACATGCTCCGCCATGCCTGCGGGTTTGCCCTTGCCGACCAAGGGGCCGATACTCGCCTAATTCAAGATTACCTCGGCCATCGCAACATCCAGCACACGGTCATCTACACAGCTACCAATCCCGCGCGATTTGAAAAGCTGTGGCGGTAGGCTTATTGCCAAAGATTGTCAATTTGACACCCCAACTGGAATCTTTGGTCAAACAAAAGGTTGCTTCTGGCCTCTACAGTTCGGCAAGCGAGGTCGTCCGTGAGGCTCTTCGCCTCATGGAAGAACAGGACCGTATCCGCGCCGTTAAACTTGAACAGTTGCGGCAGGACATCCGCGATGGGCTCAACAGCGGTGATCCAGAGCCGTGGAACATCGAAGAGATCAAACGAGAGGGTTTTACATGGTGCCCGTGATCTGGACGCAGCTTTGGGGATTGAGGGTTAGCCACATAAAGGCAAGTCACTTTGGATTTTCAGGGTCAAGAAAATTTTCGAGAGTTTTCTGAAGGGCTTCTTCATTCTTTGTCTGGCACTCCCATATCACAAGGATACGCCAGCCAAGCGAGGATAAAGCAGCAAGGTGCTCTACATCCCGCACCTGATTACGGGCCAGTTTGGGAAGCCAATAACCTGTATTTGATTTAGGAATCCTTGCATCTTTGCAAGAGGGGTCTGGGTGTTGGTGCCAAAAGCAGCCATGCACAAAGATGATCGCGCGGCGTGAGGGGAAAACTAAATCGGGAACGCCGGCTAGGTCTTTACGGTGGAGGCGGAAACGGTAACCCAAACGGTGGGCAAGCTTCCGCACCACCATTTCTGGTTTCATCCCTTTGCTGCGGATTGCCCGCATGTTTTGGCTTCGTTGTTCAGGCGTGAGCTTGTCTGCCACTGCCCATCAAACAACAAGGTCGAGCGGTAAATCTGAAATATCTCTTAACCGCTTTCCGTCAATCATTGTGTGCAGCATCTCTTCAGCGTCAGCATATCCAAGAGCCTTGACCGTCTCCAACAATTCAGGCAATGCGAAATGATACACACAATCAATGTCGCCGGTGCCAAGAGCGATTGAAGCTATCCGGTTCGGTGTTGGCTCTCCTGTCACCACGACGATATGAGGCAGCCGCCCTTTTCTATTGCGGACAAGGTTTAGTCCCTCAGAGCGGGCGTTCTGTGCCCTATCGCTCCGCAAGGTCCATTTACAGGAAATGCTGGCATGAAGGATCGGGCGGGTGTTGTTGATTTCGCGAAGGCTGGTAAGCCGCGCATAGGCTTCATCGACAAGGGTTTCTGCCGCATTTATGGCGCTGTCTTTCTCGGGATGGCGGGCAATAACAACATCCGGCTTGATGAGGTAATCGCTGCCAAGAGCTGCGGCCAGATGTGGATTCTCTTTTGCGGCAGTCTCAAGCAGGGCAAGGTGTTCATATTGATCGAATTGCGCGATAGCCAGCCGTCCGCCGCCTAACCCTTTGCCGACCTCCCAGACTCCAGGCCGAAGATGGTTTAATCGAACAAATGTTTCTTTGAGGTATTCTGAACAGATTTCTTCAAACTGACTACCGGCCATCTGGCCCGCGAGCCTTGCCCCTTTTGACTCGGCGCCTAGCCGCTCAAGAATACCAAGAGCAATACTGACGCTTGGCCGACTATGTTTATCGGCATTGCTTGGAACCCCGTTTTTGTCGGCATGAAGCACCGAGGCCATAAGGGCCGCATGAAAACTGTGGCGGGCTTCGGTGAAAAAGGTTTCTTCGCTCATCAGGCCCTTTTCCTTTTCTTGAATTCATTGATAAGAATCACGCTTTCCGCTGCCATCAAGCAGGCATGAATTTGTCGGCCAACGGCGCAGGCAACCGGCGGCGGGAAAGCGTTGCCTACTTGCCGGTAAGCAGGCGTTTTCTTGCCAACAAACGTCCAATCGTCAGGGAAACCCTGAAGCCGTGCGACCATGGGAACTGTAAGACGTGGGGTGCCAACAAAATCGCGGTCTGGCGGCAGTTCGGCAATGTTCATTCCATCAACGCCCAAACCGGACCACGCTTTCTTGGCGCGAGTAGGGCCGAGGTCTGGACCGCCGTGTTTCTTTGATCCTCCAACAATTGTTGGGGCTATCTCGTTAGCCCGTTCCCGCCATGCAGCCGCGCCTTTCCAGCCCCGCGAAGCCATGAGGTCGTAAAGGGTTTCCCCCACCGTTGGCGGGTTGTGTTTGCATGGTGCCGGCCATTCAAAATGAGAGAACAACTCATCTATGATGGCCACGAAAACAACGCGTGGCCGCAGTTGCGGCACGCCGAAATCCGAGGCGTTGAGAAGCCGCCATTCGGTCTTGTACCCCATCTTGGCGATTTGACCCGACACATACATCCGATAATCCTCAAAGACTGCATCGAGGATGCCGCGCACATTTTCTATCATTACCGCGCGGGGACGGATTTCATCAATCAGCCGGATTGCGGCAGGGAACATGTTACGCTCGTCTTTTGTTCCTAACTGTTTGCCGGCCACAGAGAATGGAGGGCATGGCAGACCGCCGGCTAATAAATCAATGCCTTTGAAGGCAGTCCCGTCAAACGTCTCCAAATCTTGTTCGAAAATTTGCCAATGTGGCCGGTTGAACCGTAGAGTATCGCAGCATTGACGGTCAATTTCCACGAGACCTAGATGGTCAAAGCCGGCTTGCTCCAACCCCAAGGCTTGCCCGCCCCCGCCGGCGCATAGTTCCAGAGATGTAAGCCGCGTCTTCTTCATATTTTCCCTCAAAACAGTAAACGGACAGAGCCGTGTCTAATTCATAGCGCAGCGTTTTTTGATCCCAGACTTAAACCCTGTATAGATTCCCTTTGTCAATTCATATAACACCACCCTCTTACCATGGAATCACGAGCAAGAGATGATCCATCGTTTTGCGCATAACCATATTGCCGTCTATATGGTTATGTTGATATGCAGCTAAAAATACATTGATTTTCCGGTCTCATCTCCCCTGCCCGCTCCGTTCGCTTCGCTCCCGTGTTGGAGCGTTGAAATGCGGTTTATGACATTGAGTCCACCGACTTTAAGTCTCTTCGATGGGGGCGCTATAAATAAAAAAGCACCCCATCCAAACGGATGGGGTGCTTTTGCAACCCGCAATAAACAGTGCACTGTTATCAATATAGTCGAGGTGCCATTATTGTGACGTGTTATGGCTTTTTAGGAGGTGTCGGCACCGGAGGTTTTGAAGGCGGTTTTGGCTTCTCTACACTGCCCCTGACTAACCGAACTGGTGGTGGCGGTGGAGGTGGCGGCGGCGGGTTTTTATCGTTTCCCATTTTGCTTCTCCGGTTTTGGGTGAATGATTTCGACCCCTTCCCTTATTTCTCTGGGAGGAGGCGGTGGTGGCGGCGGCGGTGGGGTTATCTCTTTTGGCGGCTCTGTTTTTTTGTCAGTCATAATAACACCTTTGACATCTACCGGTTTAACGATAACGATTTCACTAGGTTTGCTTATAGCGGCCTTATCAAGACCGCCGAAAAAAAAGACGATGAAAGATATTGCCACGAACAAAGTAGCAATAATCAGCGATCTGTTGGTTTTGTGGAGATTGAGGGAGCGCAGGTCATTGCAACGAGTGTTTTGGGTTGCGCATTTGATATAGTAAGAGCAGAGGTAATCATTTAGATGATTTTCTGCGATAGCGTCTCCTTTCTTGTATGATTTGTAGGTAGTTTCAAGAAGCTTTCTATAACTTTCAGTATCCTCTGCTGAGGGCAGAAAAGCGTAGGTGTTTCCATACCATGATCGAACAAAATAGTAAGTTGCGATAAGGAGTAAGACAGCGTTTATGACCAATAGAAATTTAAAAAGAATTGCAGTGTCGCTGTACTGGTTAATATCGAATTTTTGAATTAGAAACCCAATGACACCAGTCAAAGAAACAATAATTGCCATTGGTGCTTGAAGCCTGCTACTCAGCTTCTCGCGAACATCAATTTCATGGAAATAAAGTTTTTCGTATAGATCAAATAGCGGATTCTTAGGCATGGCTATCGTCTATAACTTTTTTTCGTTGACCAGTCGCCAGTATTGATATCCAAGGGCTGTCAATCTGCACGACTTCGAGTTTATTGCCGCAAAATACATAAATTCTTCATCAACAGGGACAACAAGACCCACGCTTTGAAATTTTTGCAGGTCTTTAAATATCAAAACGTTTTCCGGTATCGCGCGTGGGTCTGTATCCTCATAAGTTGGATTTAGCGGATGTTCTGATTCAGGGGCAGCAAAATAGCTGGTGATTTTTCGCATTGTTTCGAATGGAACCTTTGGGGCAATCTTTCTTAAAGAGGCAAAGCTTGAGACATTCGTTTTGAATATGGGCCTCTGGTCCCACGCGCCCAGCGCTTCATCTACATAGGCATATAAAGAACCAGGGGTGATGTTCCCTCGTAAATCAGCCGCCCCACCCTGTAGAGCATCAACCACGAGAGATGTGAATACGCCAGCCCCATTAACCTCAACCGCCGATTCTGAGTCTCTGCTGGCTGTTAAAACCGACAACCCCTCGGACAGTTGTGCGATTGTGTTTCCTGATATAGTTGGTGAGCCGAGAGCGCCTGAATGGCAGCAATCAAGAATAATCACTTTGTTTTTGGCCTTGGACTGATTTGCCAAGGAGAGAATATCATCCATGGAAACCCCCTCGTCATATTTTTTCGCGTCAGTCGTGACAAGGTATCCACCAGTGCTTTTTATATAGCCATGCCCCGAAAAATACAGCAGGGCCATATCCGAGGGACCGGTAAAGAGCAGTTCTATTGCCTCTCGCAAAGTTGATCTTGTTACAAGCGAACTAGGCGACGTCATCATTTTTACGCCAAAATTGGGAGAGCCGTCACCATTAGATTCAAGAACGGTTCCAATAGCATTGGCATCATTAACGCAGCCATTTAATGGAGACAAAGGGTAATCATTAATTCCAACAACCAGCGCTTTCTTCATGGCCGCTCCTATTTGTTTTTACCCTCGCCCATCATTTGCTTAACAGCCGCAGCAATGTTGTCCCAATCCCATTTTATAGTCCTGTTTCTGGCTAACCCTTCAGGCAGGTTACTGCTGGTATCGGCACCGCCGACATAAACGCCGAACACGGGAACACTTTGGTCTTTTGCCATCTTTATTTCTTTGGCTACACCTATTGCACTGGCCATCGTCTTGCCAACGAGTACTATCAGCATGTTGCATTTGTTTATCTTTTCTTTAACGATAGCTTCCCATTGTGATTGAGGCAGTGAAGTCTTGGATGACCAATCTTGAATAGAGAAAGGTGTTTTTGAATTTTTCGATTGCCCTACAAACAAAATTTTTTCTGCGTCATTGTGGTCAAAATCGAAACTGATAAAAGCTCTTGGGTCAGCCATCTTCCATCTCCTTGATTTGATTTTCCTGTAGCCACAACGCCTTCAGGCCGGTTTTCTTTCCTGTGGCCTTTGCTTTTGAGAAGGATTGTCACAAAAACAAACAATTATATCTGGTTAGAATACCACGACGCCTGTTTTTGAACAGGAAAAACCTTAAAAGTCGCGGTTTTAATGGTTGGGAAAGTGGTGGGAGCGGTGCGTGATGCTGCAAAACATCCTGAATTATAATTTGGCGATGTTATTGTTTTTGCGTATCGTTTGTTGAAAACCATGCTTAATATACCACAGTCCATTACCTTATGTCCTTAGGACATAAGGTAATGGACTGTGCATACATTGTCAAGGAAATAATCGTTATTCCTGATAGTTATTTGTTTATGCTTGATTTTATTGCATCCTATGTGTATATGTCCTTAGGACATATACACATAGGATGCCAATGAAAATTGAAACAGCCTTAGCTCTTGAGTTGGGCAACATCAAGCGCCCCATTGTCACAGCGTACCAGCTAGGGGCTATTATTTTTTCTCTCTATCAATCAGGGGTTTTTCGAGGGGAAAAACTCAATATACGACAAAATATCCCGCAGCGGACCCGTTACAAAAGTTTAGTCAAAAACCTTGAGAGTTCCGGCGTTTTAAGCGCAAGCCCTGAGGTCTCTCATCCTGAAATCTTTGCTGTATTGGCGCAACATGCCGCCACGGCTGAAGAGGTTGCGTGTTCCATAGACCCATTCTGTTACGTCTCTCATTTGAGTGCCATGGAACACCATGGGTTCACGGATCGTATTCCCAAAATACTTTTTTTGTCCGCACCAGAATCCTTGCGTTGGCGTGAGCTGGCCACGGAAAAAATGAAGAAAGATTTCGGGGAGGCTTACCCAACTTATTTAGAAACAGGGTTTCCACGTCTCCGGCGGCTTTCCGTTAAAAAAATAGCAAAAAAAACAATCAGTATTCACACCAGTAAGAATTACGACTCTGGAGCGTATATTACTGCCCAAGGCAAATTTTTGAGGGTTTCAAGCATTGGGCGGACTTTTCTTGATATGATCCGGCAACCGGATTTGTGTGGCGGAATATACCATGTTCTCGACATCTATCGTCAAAATGCAGAACGCTATCTTCGTCTCGTTGTTGATGAGGTTCAACGGCATGGAACGATTATTGATAAAGTAAGAGTGGGATACATTTTAGACGAACGGCTTAAATTATCGCATCCCGCTATTGAATCGTGGATAATAAATGTGCAACGTGGAGGTTCTCGCAAACTGGTTGCCGAGAATCCCTATGCACCCTTATTTTCAGAAAAATGGGGGTTATCTATCAACATAGAAGAAATAGAGTGAGTTTTGCAAAAATTTAACATCAGAGATTGGGTTCAAGCCGACCCAGATCACCTTGCTTTCCGTCAAGCCGTCCACACTATTCTTGCAGCAATCTCGGGAATTCCTTACCTGCAAACGTCTATGATTATGAAAGGGGGAGTTCTACTCGCCCTAGGGTACAGCAGTGCCCGCTACACTCAGGATATTGATTTTTCAACAGCAGTCAGGCTGCCAGAGTTTGACAAAGAAACGTTCAGGAAAAGGCTTGATGAGGGGCTTGCCTTCACCGTTGAAACCCTCGGCTACGGGCTTGATTGTCGCATTCAAGGGTTTGAGCAAAGACCGGCGCGTGAAGATGCCAATTTCCCAACCATCACGACCAGAATTGGCTATGCCTACAAAAGTGAGCCAAAGGAACACAAACGGTTACTAACCGGCCAATCCATAAGAGTTGTAAAACTTGATTACAGTCTCAATGAACCCGTCGGGCATGTAGATGTCTTTGATTTGGAAGAAGGAAATACGATCCGCGCCTATGGGCTTGTTGAGCTTGTCGCGGAGAAGTTTCGCGCGCTTCTACAACAGCAAGACCGTAACAGAGTGCGTGGTCAGGACCTGTATGATCTTTATCACCTCTTCACAATGCATCCCGATCTCATGAGTGAGGAAGGCACCCAGAAACAGATTTTGGATCGATTGATTGAAAAATCTGCGATCCGGAATCTCAACATCTCTGCTGAAAGCATGTCAGATGAAAATATCAAACGGAGAACGCGCGAAGGGTATCGCAGCTTGTACAGTGAGGTTGAAGAAGGCTTGCCCGCCTTTGAAAAGCTTTATCAGAGCATAGAAGCGTATTTTCGCGGCTTGCCATGGACTGTATAGCCACATATCCGGCTATATGGCTATGTTGTGGTCGGGGTGTTGGTCACGCCTCCATCTTTTGCGGCGAGGCTAAACCAATAAGTAATTGGTGCTGCGCCCGCCCGAGGTATCTTTGGAGAGGATGCCGCGCGTAAGCAGGTCTTGGATATCCCGCAGGGCCGTGTCTTGCGAACACTTGGCGATTTTGGCCCATTTTGATGTCGTCAGCTTGCCTTCAAACCCGTCTATCAGTTTATTGAGAACCAAGCGTTGCCGCTCGTTCAGGTTGGCTGTGGCGGGGTTCTCCCAAAACCGCGCTTTTCTGAAAACCGTTTCCAGTTGCGCTTCCGTTCCATCCAAGGCGCGGCCAAGGCAATCAAGGAACCACGTCAGCCAACCGGTTATATCCAGCCCGCCTTTCTGCGTTGCTTCTAAAACCTCATAATATGTTTTGCGCTCCTGCCTGATTTGCGCCGACATGCTGTAGAAGCGTTGTGGCGTCCCATCCGACCGCGCCAATATCATATCGGCGATTGCACGGGCAATGCGTCCGTTGCCGTCCTCAAAAGGATGCAGCGTCACAAACCAAAGGTGAGCAAGGGCCGACTTTAAGACAAGATCACCCCCCTCTTCCCTGTTGAACCAGTCCAGAAAGGCCTCTAGCTCTGTTTCTAGCCTTGCAGCGGCGGGGGCCTCGTAATGTACGCGTTCGCGGCCAAGAGGGCCAGAGACGACCTGCATCGGCCCGTTAGCATCATTGCGCCAGCTTCCAACAGTGATACGGCTCATGCCGCTGTAGCCCGTGGGAAACAGGGCCGCGTGCCAACTGAAAAGCCTTTCCTTGGTCAGCGGCTGGTCATAGTTCTGTGTAGCATCCAGCAACATTTCGACCACGCCTTCAACGTGACGGTCTGCCGGAACCAGTGCCCCAATATCCACGCCGAGCCGTCGCGCTATGGAGGACCGCACCTGCGCGGCATCCAGTACGGCCCCTTCAATCTCGCTCGTTTTTAAGACATCCAGGGTCAAGGTGTTCAAGAGCGCTTCCGAGCGCAGAGAAAAGCCCAGCCCTTCCATGCGGCCCAAGAGCCGCCCTTGTCTATGGCGCACATCAGCAAGGCGTGGCGATAGGGTTTTGTCGTCCCACCTAAAGCGGGGCCAGTCCGGTGATTGATGAATATAAAGGTTCATTTGTAGCACTCCTTGCGGAGAATATAGGGGCTATTCACCGCAAAAAGCAAGCACATTATCCGCAATACATGCGGAGAATGCGGCCTGTATTCTCCGCAAAAACGACAGGCTGGTGAGGAAAGCCCCTATGGTTTCTTGGGGAGAATAGCAGCTTTTTGCCAGTAATCCCCTGTTTTTCATGAGCATTAAGCCAAGGCTGGTCTTTGTGGGCGATCCCCGCCAAGGAGGACGGGGCGGGTGCTATGCGCCCCAAGAGGGGCTTACCGAGCCTGAAGTCTCGGCCAGCCGGTAACGCCCCCTATCGCAAGGAAGGAAGAGCTAAGGGGCCTTGCCCCTCGCGCCTGCAAGGGTGAAGGCTAAAGCCCCGTGGGCGGGGTGTCCCCATGCTTCCTTGGCAGAGCCAAGTTGCAGCATGGGTGATCCCCCTCCCCGCCCCCTGCCCTTGCAGTTGCTATCCCCAGTCTCGCCGACGGGCAGAGGTACAGCGCGACGCTGAACCTCAAACCCAACAAAGGAGACTGAAAAAATGACTCATACCCTGAACCGCGATGATCTGGCCAATTTCTATGGATCGGAAAACTGGTATCGTCATGGCCTTGTTCGCTCCGTTCTTTATACAGACGGGGCCAAGTATGTGGCCGATGCAGGCGGGGCCTATTGGCTCTTGGATGAAATCGCCCTTGCCCAGAAGACGTTTAAAAAAGATCTGGCGGGCGAAGAGTTCCAATTATGGCGGCTAACCGTCAGGGAAGATCGCTGCGCAACCCTCGTTTGTGAAGACGGTAACGGACGCGTGATCCTGTCAAAGCTCATTCCGTACACAGATTTCCCGCTCGATGAAATCAAGTTCTATTTCATCAACAACACCATCTTGCTACCGAGCGAATACTGAAACCACAAGGCAAAGCCCAAGGGATACCCCTTGGGCTTTGATATAACCATATAGCCGCCTATGTTTATATCCGTGAGAGTTTTCTTTGCAATATCCTGAAAAAACGGTAATAAGCGAAAGGCGCAGTTTAACAGGACTTAGAATATAACCATATATCCGGTTATATGGTTATTAAGGGGCAGGCGATGAAAACCCTAGCGATCATTTCCCAAAAAGGCGGCAGCGGCAAAACCACGATTGCCGTTCACATGGCCGTGTGTGCGATCCGTCAAGGATTCCACACCGCCATCATCGACATTGACCCGCAAGGCAGCGCCTTTGATTGGTATCAAAGCCGTGAGGCGCAAAACGAGCTGAATGCCGTTCAGGCCCAATCCGGCCAACTCGCCGCCCTGCTCAAACAGGCCAAGGTTGGCGGAGCCGATTTTGTCATTATCGACACCGCGCCCCATTCCGACAGCGCGGCAGCCGTGGCCGCCCAGCACGCCGATTTTATCCTCATGCCCTGCCGCCCCTCCCGTTTTGACCTCAAGGCCATTGGCTCAACCGCCGCCATAGCCCGCCTTGCCAAAACCCCCGCCGCCGCCGTCATCAATGCCGCTCCGCGCGGCAAGCTCTCGGACGAAGCCAAGGAGGCCTTGCAGCAACAAGGGATCGACGTTGTTGATCCCGTTTTGCAGCAACGGGCCGCCTATACACATGCCGTCATTGATGGCCGCAGCGTCCACGAGTACGAGCCGGAAGGAAAAGCCGCCGCCGAAATCGACGAGCTTTTTGCTTGTCTCAAGCAAGCTATAAGATTATAACCATATAACCGATTATATGGTTATGTGAGGAGTGCAGCCAAATGACTAAAGGAAAACGACAAAGCCTTGGCTCGATGTTTTCTGTGCCAGCAGGGCAGGACAAAGCGGAGCAGGCCCCCGACGGAAAACGGCCCGATAGGGTAGGGAAGAAGCAGACCATCTTTCACCTGCCGGAAGCGGCCAAGAAACAACTGGCGATCCTTGCCATCGAGACCGAGACAACCCAACAGGCCCTTCTTTCTGAAGCCCTCAACGATCTGTTCAAAAAACACGGCAAGCCGCCGATAGCGTGAACGCTATGGACAAAGAAACACAACAGATGGTCAGGCAGTGGACGTACTGTTCATGGAAAGCCCTCTTGGAAAAGAGAGGAGGGTACAAGAAGGGGGCGCATGCTTTCTCTCTGCTCTTCCCCCCCGAGGACGACACCATGCCCCCCAAGAGAATTAAGCAATGGGCGGATTGGTCGTTATGGCGCATCTCCACGGGAGAATACGAGATTGTGCGAGAGGATTCCGGCCTGTTCGAACGGTTTGCAGCCACGGACGATCAAGCGGCAGAAAAAGAATCTTGCCGGATTGCAAGAAGGCTGGAAAAACGCCCCTGATAATATAGCCATATAGGGGGATATATGGCTATATTATCCCCCTCCCTCTTATCTCTTCGCGGCTTTCTTGCGGCAGAAGCCGACAAAAGCCGCGTCAGGATTCGCGGGCCGCTTGCCGGTCTTTTCGATCCATTCCAGCCAATCCGCCTCTAGGGCGTAAATATCCAAGCCCGAGCTAGTCAGAACAGTTTTGGCCTTTTCGTAAGTGAAGGTTTTGAGCCTGATGGGGGGGAGGGCATCAGACAAACAAAGCTGGTGGGCCACTTGACCGGTAAAGGCCTCGCTATCCTTTCGGGCTTCGGCAAGAAGCCGCCCACGGCCTGCCGGCGGATCAGGGATGCGTCGTTTGGCGACGTGGGGCGGGCTGGGCCGCAGCAGCAAGCCCTTGTCGGCATCAAACACCCGCGCCTTGTCATAGACCGCCAGAACGTCTTTCAGGCGCAACAGGAAGTTCCGCTTGAAGTTGTATTGCCCTTCTGTGTCTTGCGCGTAGTCTGCCCCGAATTGCATTTGAAGCAGGGGCCACGGCAGCAGCAAATCCCTGTGCAGATAGGACAGCCGGTAAGTCAGCCAGAAATAAATATCAAGGGCCATGGGTGACCGCTTGAGCTGCATCATAGCATCCATATCGACGGGGACCGGCCTTTCGATAAGTTGCTCAAAAAACTTCTGGCTTAGGCTTACGGTTGATTTCCAAAGAGGTAACTGATTAGGGGTTTTCGGTTGCCACCACAGGCTGAACTCGTCGGCAATCAAGAATCCTTTGCCTTGGGTCAGGGCTTCGTCTTTGTAGCGACAGGAAATCGTTGACGAGAAAAGCCGCTCTGCTTGGTTTTTAAAACGGGTAATGTCGCCCCGCTTGCCGCCACGCCGCCCGAGATCAAGTTCAGCCATAAAGGCGGAGAGGGATGAGCCAAGCACCAAAACAGGCGAGCGCGTGCGCACGGCTTCCGTGGTCATCCAAGAAAGCAGCAACCGAGGGATAGACCCGTAAGGCAATCCTTCCGGCGAAACGATGCTCAACGTCAAGGCCCCGTTCTCTCTTTTGAAAACGAGATCGTTCGTTGATTTGTGGGGGAGGGTAGCCTGTACCAGCATCCGCGCCATGTAGCCAATGGCACCAGCCTTCTTGGCGTCTTCCGCCTCAAGGGCGAGGGAGTCGCCTATCAGGTGATCTAGGTCTTGCCGATCCATGCTTGCCTTGTAGGGGAACGATACGGGCTTGATTCGTCCTCGATCATACTATGATTATTCCGTTTTTCGTCTAAATATTTTCATTCCCAAAAGTGCGCATAAACGGTACGGCACGGAGGCGTAAATCTGCGCTGAAACACTACGGATCGTGCGCTGAAACACTACGGCGAGAAGCCAAAAAGTGCGCTGAAACACTACGGCGGGTGCGCTGAAACGGTACGGCTTTTGCGCTGAAACACTACGGCGAGCCACCCGCAACACTTAGAGAAACCTAGCGTTGCGAGGTGTCCCCTATAGTACCCTATAGACTCTCCTATATAAAAAACACCTATAGGAAATCGGGGGGGAACTCCTGTGGGTAAGTGTCGGCCTGTTGAACCTTTGTGTTGGGCTATAGGTAAGGCTCATCCGGCCATTTTGCGCCAAACAAAATACTTTCATCGAGGACACAAACAGCAAAATAAAATTGTGTTCGCCTTTGGCTCACAATTCATTTTCGAATTGGGCAATAGGAAAGAAAAATATAAGAGCCGGATTCAGGAGCTAGGAAGGCCTTGGCAGCTTATCTGGTAGAGAGGCCGCCGACACACCCTTTCAGGCTATCAGACGGGCCGGAATCCGCCACACAGACCCATTCCTTTTCCTATTGCCCGCTCGCCGCGACGACGGCATCACAACCCAAGCCTGTTTTTCAGAATCTGGTTCCAGTCTTTGCCGCCCTCGGGCCTCATCCGGATAAGCTTCCGGCCTGCCGGTGCGGCAGCCTCGACTTCTTGGGTGATCTTCTCGCCGCCTTCATCATCATCGAAGGCCAGCACGACGACCGCCGAGGGGTGCAGTTTCTCCATAGCCCCGCGCAGCAAAATTGGCTGTTGCGGGTTCAATTCCCCGCCGGTGGACATATAACGCGTGTGCTGATCCCCATGCAGCACATGAAACGATAGGGCATCAATCGCGCTTTCGACCAAGACAAGCCTGCCGTCCGTGGTCTTGGTCTGGCTGTACCAAAGCCCTTTGACCCCGCCGGAGGCAAAGCCGGTGAAGCCCTTGTTCTTCACTTCAAAACCGCAAAGCCCCTCTTTATCGTAATGAGGGAAGAGGGCATTGTGGCGCCGATCCACGCGGACGCATCCGGCAAACAGGGGCAAGCCCAGCACATCCGGCCCGAGGCCCCGCCCCGTCAAATAGGGCAGGGCGGTGCAAGGAGCCGCTTTCTCCCATTCGGCTATGACCCCAGCGCGATCCCGCGAGACCGGCTGAAGCTCTTTGATGAAAAGGGGGAGTTGGGAGGAGGGCCGCGCCGTGCCGAGCCATTCGCGCAGGGTTTTACGGACCATGCCGAGCGATCCGATCCCGCGATTTTGCAGGAAGTCTATGACTGTGCCGTTGTCCCGATCATCCCGCACCGAAAAATAGACCCAATGGGTCGTGCCCTCGTAGCGGGCAATGATGATTTTGTCGCCGTCAGGGTGGCGCATCACCACTGAATTGCGCGAGCTGGCGCGGCGGTCCACCGCATAGCCCCGCGCGGCGGCCAATTCCGGCAAAACGACATCGGTTTTGAATTTCTCCAGCTCGAAATCCACGCTTTTCCCCACTTATTAGGCCAACAGTATGGCCGAAAAACCAATGTAAACAAAATGTAAAGTTTTGAGGATCAACCCTTCGCCTTTGTTTTAAAAACGATCTTTGCCGTTTTGATAAGCGCACTGGCGCCGACTTCTTTAACGATCCCTGCCGGTGACGTCAGTTTGTATTTTTTATTTTGAGCTTTGTTTACGCTGTAACCGGCTCTCGTCAAAACGTAAATGGCCGTATCGACATTTCCTTTTTCTAGCCATTCCCAAAGGCTTTCATCTTCCCCTTTCTCTCCCTTGGCTCCCTGCGCTGTCTGTTTTTTATAAGAAGGTTTTTCTGGGTCTTTGTGTAGGTTGACCCCCAGATTTTTGAAGGCATCATTCTCAAACCATGCAACTTTCTTGGCTGGAATTGGATTTAGGCTTTCGACAAAAACCACCTGTTTGTTATCCCTCATCACCATTAGCTCATCTGGAAAAGCAAGGTGTCGTTGCGTCACATCCTCGCTCACGCCGTCGCTATAAGTGATAGAGCTGCTGGATGATGATTGACCAGGAGAAGAGCTAGAGCTGGAAAAAGCTCGTGCGATACTGCGGCTGATAGAGAACTTTTCAATGGTCGCCACACCGCAGAGCTTTGAAAAATATTCTGCTGTCATCAGATCACGGCTGCCAAAATACTGGATCACGCCTGAATTACCGATGAAGGTTTGCCAGCCGTTGCCATAAATGCGGTGAAGCTGGGACAAGTCTTGCACGATCCCCCAGAGCTGCATCCCAAATCCGGCCATCAATCCAAAAGCCTGTTCAATCATACTCAACCGGCCCATGGCGGCCATCTCGTCGAGCATGAAAAGGATGGGCTTTTCCGGCTTTATTTCAATGTTGCGTGCGTTGACAGTCAAGGCTTGTTGGATCAAAAGCCGCAACCACCGGCCAAAAGTGTTGAGCCGATCCGCAGGCAAGACGAGGTAAATGGTAATTTTGGAGGTTTTGAGGTCTTCAAATTGAAAATCAGAGACAGCAAGGCTTTTCCGGATGCTGGGACTATCAAGAAAATGGGTGTGGGATTGTAGAACAGCGAAAACGGTGCTTTGCAACTTATCTTCTTTTGACAACGTGCGGGCTGCTGCACTGCTGATAATATGGTTTTCATGTGAAAGCATTTCACCAAGATAGTCTTTCAAATCTTCCTTGCCCTTACTGATAATTTCGCGCACGCGGCCTAAAGTGCGGGTGTCTTTTTCGCTCTCGTCGATGGCGACATAAAGTATGATACCCATAAGCAAAGCCTTGGCTTCTTCGTCCCAAAACTGATCACGGCTGCCAATTTGGGGCGTGATGATGGAATCCGCCAAGATCATGGCGTTTTCGTTTACATCAGGGTCATCAGGATCGAGCCAATCAAGCGGATTGAAACGGGAAGAGGGCAAACCGGTGATCCCCCACGGATCAACCACATGAACATTCTGGCCTAGCCCTTCGATGCCGCGTTTTTTGTCGCCCTTGCCGCGCCGAGCTGCGGTTATCATGGCGTTCTCGCCTTTCGGGTCGATAACAACCGCCGATCCTTCATAGGTCAGAAGGTTGGGGATGATGGAAGAAACCCCCTTGCCCGAGCGGGTCGGGGCAATGGTCAGTAAATGGCGGTCGCCGGTGTAGTGAAGCGGATAGATAGTGCCGTCTTTGGTCGGAAAGACTCCAAGAAAAAATCCCTCCCTGCCGATCAGCTCATTTTGTTCGAGATGTTCAAGATTGGCCCATTCCGCAGAGCCGAAAGTGGTTGGCTTCTCTTTTTTGGCGGCAACCACTATCACGCGCAAGAAGTAGTAAGCAACACAGGCGCAAAGGAGAAAAATAACGATATTGCCAAACTTGACACTGGCTACGGCCCCCCCAATGGCCCCGAGGATAACAAGGACCAGCAGAATCCACCGGCGGTATGGGCGGAATTTTTGACTGAAGAAACCACCACAGAGACCGCCAAGGAGGGCGGCAATCAAGTGTTGTCCCCAAGCCTGATACAAAAGATGCTGATACCAAGAAGCATTCGGCGCGGTCTTATGGTTGTAAACGCCTATACCGAGCAGTAGAAAAAACAAACCGGTGGCAACAATGATAATGAGATGATCCCGTTTTTTTGATCGCAAGTTGTTCCATAACTCTTTCATAAAGCAACCCTTGAAGTGTCTTTTTTGTTTTGCCTAAAAAGGCCCCTCTCCAGAAAACTTGACCGCTGAATTATTCGATCTCGCGGTTTCCGTCACCGCAAAAGCACACACAGCCTTCTTTTTCCTATTGCCCGTAAACAGCACTTGCCACCTTGCGGAAAGTCGGGTTAATTGAAGATGACAAGCAATACCTTGTTAAACCGCGCGGAGGGAGCGCAGCGGTTTCCCAAGGTGCTTGGCAGGGGGAAAAACCCCCGTGCACCCCCTTCCAAAGCCGCCAGCGGCTTTCCCGCCAAAGGCGTAATTTTTTATCAACGCCAACTTCTGGATGATGATCGAAACAAACAGTCCGGACGATCCGGCCAGCATAAAAAAAGGCAAAACCAGCGGCAGCGAAAACCGTCATCGCGGTGGCATTGTCGGTTTCCGTGTCACCGCCGCAGAACGGGCCGAGTTGGAAAACGCAGCCGAGAAGGCCGGTCTGTCGCTTGGCTCCTATATCAGAGAGAAAGTGCTTACCTCGCCAAAGACTCGTGCCGTCCGGCGGCCACCCATCGAGAAGAAATTGCTAGCGCAATTATTAGGGCAATTAGGCCGCGTTGGCGGCAACATTCACCAAATCGTCAAGCACATGAATTTTGGCACCGGCGTGATGCACGATGAATTGCGTTCCGCGCTTGCGGCATTTGAAGAGGCCGCCGCCGCGATCATACAGGCTATGGGCAGGGGGCAGAGGTGATTATCAATGGCGGCAGCCGGTGCAACGGCGCATTTTTTGCCAAGCACCTCACCAACGCTGAAATGAATGAAGAGGTTCGCCTTGCCGACGTTAAGGGGCTGGCAGCCAAAAATATAGGCCAAGCCTTCTATGAGATGAAGGCCGTTGCCAGTGGCACACGCTGCAAGAATTTTTTCTACCATGCGAATATCAATCCCCGCGATGATGAGCTTCTAACCGCTGAACAATGGGAACGGGCTATTGATGCCCTAGAAACAGGGCTGGGCCTTGAAGGTCATGCAAGGTTTGTGGTGGAGCATGAAAAAAACGGTCGCGTTCACCGGCATGTGGTTTGGTCGCGGATCGACGTGGACAAGATGAAGGCGGTCAAGATGGATCACGACTTTGCCAAACATCAGGCCGTGGCCCGTCAGCTCGAGCGTGAATTTGGATTGTCGCAGGTTAAAAGCGTTCTTGGTCCAGAAGTAGAAAAGGGACAGCGGCCTGAGCGGCGGCCCAAACAATGGGAAGTCTTTCGGGGCAAAATTAAAGGGGTCAATGTGAACGAATTAAAAGAAGAGATAACAAGATTATGGGTGAGTTCGAAAAATGCAGAATCCTTTCGGTCTGGACTCGAAGCGCGGGGATTTATTCTTGCACAAGGAGATAGCCGCACCTACTGCATTGTTGATCGAAACGGACATATTTACAGTCTTGCGCGTCAAATTAAGGGCGTGAGGGTCGCTGAAGTTAAAGACAAGCTGGCCGATATTGATCCAAAACACTTGCCGCATGTTGATGTGGCTGCCGAGTATCAGAAGGAACAGTCACGAGAGGAAGAACAAAGAAAAGCCGCTGTTGGACTGGAAGAGACGCAACAGCAGGATACTTTCAAAGAAGCCGAAGCAAGCCGACAACAGGCGATACAAGAAGCTGAACGTTGGAAACAAGCCGGTCTTGATGAGGAACAACGTCGCGAAGCCTTTAAAGAGCAAGTTGATCGTCAGGCCGAACAGGCCAAGGAGATGGAGGCCCAGCAGGAACGCCTTGATGCTTATAGAGAGGCGATGGCCCGCCAAGCGGAGGCCGCAAAACGCAAGACGGAGCAACAAGAACGATACAAAGAACGTGAAATCAGAGATGCCCACAGCCGATACGGGCAAGCCCTTGCACAGAACTACAGCATCTTGAATCCTTATGAGACCCTTGCCCGTTCAGCGATGGCGGAATATGGAGCTTTTTTGAGAGATCGAGAAACCCTTGATCGCCAAATAGCCAGAACGAGCGATCCGGTTGAGCGGCAACGGCTGGAATTACGGAAAGAGATCGAGGCCGCCGAATATATGGCCGTTACCAGTGAGCGGATTGCGGGCCAGAGTGAGATCATCGTGGGCAAGATGGATTCGCCCGAGGCATTGCGGCAAAGAGAGCGAGCCAAGGCTTTTCAAGAGTTGGCACAGGGCTTGCGCAAAGAGTATAGGGAGGTCGGCAAGGAACAAGGGCGCGTAGCTGGAGAAGAGTCGCCATCCACGCAAACGACGCGGAAAGAAGAAAAGCAAGAAACCTCGTCTATCAAGGTAGAAGAACGCACCGCTGGAAAACCACGCGGTCCGGAGCAAAATCTTGCCGATTACATCAAGACGCTCCCCGAAAAACCGCCATTGCGCGAATTTACCAAAGAAGAGCTGCGGAACAATCCAGAAGCCAGAAAAGCCCGTATAATCCAAGACAAAGATATGCAAAATCGCGACTCTTCGCTTGAGAACATTTCTCGGGATTTAAAAAGGGGCAAAAACCTAAACACCAATGATGTTCGTCGACTAAGCCGTGATGATCTCGAAGGCATCAAGCGAAGCGGTGACCAGTATCTAAAAAACATCGTTCAGCAGTATGAACAAAAACGAGAGCTTGAACGGGATCGAGGGTTGGAACGATGACAGGCTTCCGCTCCGGCAAGAGCGGGGGCCTGATAAGCGAAGCCAAAACAGCAGGGCGGGCAATAGGAAAAAGAAGGCGGCGAGGTAAGAAGAAAGCATCCCTCGATCCGCCAGCGGTTTTCGGTGTTCCTCCCCCTTCCTCTTCTTTTTCAATCTTTCCTTCCAAGTTTAAGTCCACCACCCCGCGCCGGATCACGGCGCAAAATACCAAGCCACCCCTTAACGCCGAGCCCGTCAGGCCCCTATCGGCTCCGGTCGATTTGACTAAATACCGCCGCCCCTGCAAGCCCGTTGGCCCGCAACAGGTCAAGCACAGGAAATGGTTTTTGCCGAACTCACTTCCTGCCTGAAGGGTTCACCTACCAAATATAGCCATATAGATGGATACATGGATATATTTATTCTTGTTGTATGATTTCATCTTCTTGACTCCATCGCCGCCTTTATCGGAATCTGTTGTCGGCCACATGAGCCGCAACACCGGTAAGCAAAGGGAGCGCGGGGGCATGAGTGAAAAACAGGATGTTTACAGCCGCATTGGCAGGCCTCACCTGCTCCTTCATCTTTTATCTCAAAGAATGATTACAGAGCCTAGCTTTCGATGGTGGGTTGGGATTTGGGGTGACGTGTTATTGTGCGTTGTTCTCGTGCAGAGAAGTCAGATGCCCTGCTTTTGTGATATTTAGCGGCGTGGAGACTCGCGTATGCTCCCCAAGCGCAGGTTAGCCATCCAATGGCATCATTTGTAAAAACATAAGGGATTGCGGCGGCGGCAAAAGTAATAAAAGCTGCGTTTTGCATGCGGCACAGGCAACTTTCCTTTTTTGCTTCAGACCATTCTTTTTGAATTTTTTCAGGTAGAGCTAATTTTTCCGGTCTTCCTGTGCCCCATTGCCAGTAATCACTCAGGCTATGCGCACCAATATAAAGTGACCAAGCGACAGGGGTGAGTGCAAGATCGTACTTGCCTTTGCAAATAGCAACCGCCGTCCAAGCAAAGGTCATGGCCAGCATGGCACCTTCTGCCACGAGTCCCACTAGCAAACCGTCTTGTTTGTCCGCTTTTTTCAAAAATCACCCATTTGCTGCACTTCGTTCTCGCAAGAGACTAGTCCGCAACGCTAAAATATTAAAGCGTCATTCATGGTTAATTCTATCCAATCGATCCGAATGGTGGGGAAAGTCAGGCTAAGAACCTTTCGCCCACGACCACCGAGAGTACCGAAAAGCAGCCGGATGAAAATATTCACTATTGTTTAACCAGCTTGAGCTAGCGGGCCAAAAGGTGCAGAATGTACCTGTGATTTAGCTTTAGCTACGTTCTGAGGGGGTACTTATGGATTTCGCCACCTACGCAAAGAAATTGTCGGATTGGGCTCCTGTTTTGTGGCCGTGTGCCGTCATTGGCGGTTTCGTAGTGGTAAAGGTTGTTCGTGATTTCCGCTCAAAGAGCGATAAGCTTGAACCCTTCCGTGATATAAAAAATCAAGCGCACTCCGCAAAGCCACTAACCAATGACGGGCTTCGCTGATCTACGGTGCAGGTGGTGGGCTCCTGTCGCGGATACTTCTAACAAAGGCTTTCCCTTTTTTGGCTGCACTTGATGTTTTTTTAAGCATCATAGCGGCATTTTTTTGAAAGCCGTTTCTAATAGCCTTACTCTTTGCCAGCACCCTTCCCTTCACATCGCAATTATCCAGCCGCTGTTTGATATAGCGCGATGACTTACACACAGCATCGCTCGCCGCTTTCCATGCTGGCTTAATTTTTTTGTGACCAGCAACGAGAAGGCTTAAGCCAACCCCGATAAGGGCCAATCGCATAGTGCTGAAGGTGTTATCTCCGAACAGATTTTTTGTCCCAGCAACCAACATGACAGGAAAGGCCGCGATGAAGCCAACAATCTTGACCATATCGAGGTCTTTTTCCTGAATTTGTTTCAAGTCGCTTTCGAGAACTTTATTTATGTCTCGGGTACAGTCCTTAAGCTTGTACCCTCTCTCACATAAGTTTATCGCTTCTTCTTTAAATTCAGCGGATATGTTTTTAGTATCTATCAATGAAAGAAGAAGATTGTTTAATTCAATCTCCGCCTCTCTCATGGCCTTCATGTATTTTCGTGTGCAATCGGCATCGTGTTTGGTGTCAATGAAGCGCAGAACTTCGTTCTGCATCAAAAGGAGTTCTTTTTCTTTTTCCTCAATAAAAGAGGGGCGGTCTGTATTTTGTGTTTGCTGACCAACCATAATGCCCATCCGTAAAACAAATTGCGAAAAACAATAGAGGCATTTTACAGGGCAGCAATGAAACTAATTAGCAAAAACAATGGTTTATAAAGTGTTAATTGCCTTTTTTGGCAAAGAACCTGTCTTTTATGGGTAGGGAGCCCGAAAATTTTACACGAAGGAGGTCTGTAGCCGAGGTGTCTTGACTCCCTCGCCGCCTTTATCGGAATCTGTTGTCGGCCACATGAGCCGCAACACCGGTAAGCAAAGGGGGCGCGGGGGCATGAGTGAAAAACAGGATGTTTACAGCCGCATTACCGACAAGATCGTTGCTGATCTTGAAAAGGGTATCAAGCCGTGGTTGCAGCCATGGCAGGCCGCGCACGTCGCGGGTCCAGTGTCACGGCCCTTGCGAGGCGTGGGTATCCCTTATCGAGGGGTCAACATCCTTATGCTCTGGGCGACGGCCATGGAAAAGAATTATGTTTGCCCCATCTGGCTAACCTTCAAACAGGCGCAAGAGCTGGGCGGCCATGTCCGCAAAGGGGAAAAAGGTGCTTTGGTTGTGTATGCCAGCACCTACAACAAAACCACCAAGGACGAGAAGGGGGAGGACGTCGAAGCGGCCATTCCCTTTATGAAAGGCTACACCGTCTTTAACGCCGAGCAGATAGACGATCTGCCGGAGCACTTCTACGCGACAAACGAACCCGTTCACGAAACACCACTTGAGCGGATTACCCATCTTGAGAACTTCTTTGCCACGACCAAGGCCGACATCCGGCACGGCGGCAATCGCGCCTATTACCGGATCGACAAAGACTTCATCCAAATGCCCGCCCTGCAAACCTTCCGCGATGCAGAAAGCTATTACGCCACGGCAGCGCACGAGCTTTGCCACTGGACGCGACACCCCTCGCGGCTTGATCGTGACTTGGGGCGAAAGCGATTTGCTGATGCGGGCTATGCCATGGAAGAGCTGGTTGCCGAAATCGGGGCTGCCTTCTTGTGCGCTGACCTTGGCTTGACCCCTGAACCGCGGCCCGATCATGCCGACTATATCGGTACTTGGCTTCAGGCGTTGAAGAACGACAAGCGGGCTATCTTCTCTGCCGCCGGCCATGCGCAAAAGGCGGTTGACTATTTGCAAAACCTTCACCCCGCGCCGACGTAGGGCGGCCGCTCCTGCTATCGTCCTAGACCAAACATCACCATGCGCAAGCGGTTACCGGACTGTGAACTTGTCTCCATGCCGTGCCGTTGCAAAAGCAAAGATAGTTTGTTGTCCCCCCCGTATAAGCAACAGCTCCTTGATAAGTTGCTGAACAGGTAACAGGCGCTGCAGAATTTGTTTTCAAAGATAGAAAACCATCCAAAGACATATATTTCTGACCTGCCATTGTACCCCTAATCAAATTACCGATATTCAGGTAGTCATTTGTGCCCGCAGAAGGAACATCCACTGCGCTGCTTGTGCCGATCAGGATGTTGTTGGAGCCGGTAGTAAGGGTCGTGGAGGCAACACCGTATCCAAGTACCGTGTTATTGCTGCCTGCCGTGTTTAACAGCATGGCATAATTTCCAAGGGCTGTGTTGTTCCTGCCTGTCGTAGTCCAGTATAGAGCAAAAGCTCCAACGGCTGAGTTGTAGTGGCCTGTGGTGTTGGATAGGGCAGCAAGTCCAAGAGCAGTGTTAGCCACGCCCGTTGAAGCCAAGCGCAGGGCATAATATCCAACGGCCGTGTTGGAGACGCCCGTTGAATTAGAGTACAGGGCTTGGTGTCCAACGGCTGTGTTGTCGCCGCCCGTTGTGCTGAAGTACAAGGCCTGATATCCAACCGCTGTGTTATTGATCCCCGTCGTATTGGAATACAGAGCGGCACTTCCAATAGCTGTGTTATTGCCTGTCGTGGTGTTGGATAGGGCAGAATCTCCAACGGCTGTGTTGTTGCTGCCCTCTGTGTTATAGCGCAGGGCGTAATTTCCAACGGCTGTGTTGCCGTAACCTGTCGTGTTGGAGTAAAGAGCGGCACTTCCAACGGCCGTGTTGTTACTGGCCGTCGTGTTAGAGTACAGGGCAGTTTCTCCAACGGCCGTGTTGAAGGAGCCTGTCGAATTAAATAGTAGAGCCCGATATCCAACAGCCGTGTTGTTGCTCCCCGTCGAGGTGCCGCCCAAGGCCTGATACCCAAAGGCCGAGTTGTAACTGCCTGTCGTGTTTGAGTCCAGAGCCTGATATCCCATCGCAGCGTTGCCGACACCATTGTTGTTGAGAGCCAGAGCATAATATCCAACGGCCGTGTTGCTGCTCCCCGTACGGTTATTCTGCATCGCATAATATCCAACGACCGTGTTGTAACTGCCTGTCGTGGTTAAGTTCAACGAGTAAGACCCAACGGCCGTGTTGTTTGTGGCCGAGGTATTGCTGCTTAGGGCACTATTTCCCACGGCAGTGTTGTCAGATCCCGACGTGGCGGCATCGAGTGCGTAGGCCCCAACGGCAACATTTCTCATTCCATTTGTGATTAGGAGCATCGCCGCTCGTCCAACCGCAGTGTTGTTAAGGCCCGTCGTGGTAGAGTACAGGGCTTGATAGCCGAGCGCGGTGTTGGAGGCGCCCGTTGTAATTGCATTTCCTGCGCCGGAACCAAGAAACATATTGTAAAGCGATGTGTATTCTGTCTTTACATCGGTTAGATCGCCAAGGGCTTGGTTACCTCCCATTCTGGTCCAACTCGCACCATCGCAGCTTTGGAAGTTGGTTCCCGTCCATTGCAGCATACCTGCTTTGTTGGCATCGCACAGGGTGTCGGCATAGGGCGGCGCAGTGACGGTGCCAAGGACTAACGGTGCGGTTTGCATTGTTCCCGCGCCCGTACCGGCGTTGCATTGGGCAATGGTGTCAAAATCGGCTGTCTTTTCGACGTTGTTACACGCTGCGCCTACGACGTTCTGTCCGAAGGTCGTTGTCGTGCGGGCAGAAACACTGACCGGCCACAGGGAAAGAAGGGCCACAAGAGTAAAAACACCCCACCTCATTGCTGCACCTTGCAACACCGGCAATTTCCGGCTCCTTTATACATCTCATCCTCACACGAGGGCGGCGGCCCCATGTTGCTTTGTACGCCTGTGCAGACGGCTATCTTTTCCATGCACAGATCATTGCAGCTGCGCGGCTCTTCGCCTTGCTTTGGATCGTCTGGTTGGATCGTAAAGCAGGTCAAGAAAATGGGGGCAACCTTGAGCGCAGGGGCTGGTGGGTTGCCGTCTGTGTCGTCATCAGCAATAGCAGCCAATGGAAGAATCAGGAGGATGAATGCAAGAACGGTTAAAAACCGGTTGAGGAAGGAGAAAGACACGAAAAGGCCCTTTCTGGTGCAGGAAAACCCGCGTCATCCTACAGGAAAACTAGGCAGGGTCAAAGGGTTGATGGCTCAGCACAAGAAGGGACGGCCAGACGCTCATACCTTTGATTAGACAAAATGATTTATTTTGTCTAATGTGCAAAGATGGACACGTTCCCAGCCCCTGCAAATACGGGCTTTTCTAATCTGGCCTGATACCCAAACATTAGACAAAACGATGAACGAAAGAAAACACCTCGTTTCAGCCGAAATTGACCGCCTGATTGCCGCCACCAAGGGCAGCCGGAATGAGGCCCGCGACCGGTGCTTGCTCCTGCTCATGTTCCGGCACGGCCTGCGGGTATCCGAGGCCTGTGGGTTGCGATTGTCACAGGTGGATATTGAAAGCCGCATCCTGCATGTGGCGCGGCTGAAGAAAGGACTCTCGACGACGCACCCGCTCCGGATGGATGAAGTGCGGGCCATCAAAGCTTGGCTGGCCGAACGGAAGAGATGGAAGCTGGAAACGGACGCTTTCTTTGTGAGTGAGCGGCGGACACCCTTAAACCGCAAGACGGCATGGGTAGCGATCCGCGCCTATGGCGAGAAAGCGGGGTTGTCTGTTGCGGCGCACCCCCACATGCTCCGCCATGCCTGCGGGTTTGCCCTTGCCGACCAAGGGGCCGATACTCGCCTAATTCAAGATTACCTCGGCCATCGCAACATCCAGCACACGGTCATCTACACAGCTACCAATCCCGCGCGATTTGAAAAGCTGTGGCGGTAGGCTTATTGCCAAAGATTGTCAATTTGACACCCCAACTGGAATCTTTGGTCAAACAAAAGGTTGCTTCTGGCCTCTACAGTTCGGCAAGCGAGGTCGTCCGTGAGGCTCTTCGCCTCATGGAAGAACAGGACCGTATCCGCGCCGTTAAACTTGAACAGTTGCGGCAGGACATCCGCGATGGGCTCAACAGCGGTGATCCAGAGCCGTGGAACATCGAAGAGATCAAACGAGAGGGTTTTACATGGTGCCCGTGATCTGGACGCAGCTTTGGGGATTGAGGGTTAGCCACATAAAGGCAAGTCACTTTGGATTTTCAGGGTCAAGAAAATTTTCGAGAGTTTTCTGAAGGGCTTCTTCATTCTTTGTCTGGCACTCCCATATCACAAGGATACGCCAGCCAAGCGAGGATAAAGCAGCAAGGTGCTCTACATCCCGCACCTGATTACGGGCCAGTTTGGGAAGCCAATAACCTGTATTTGATTTAGGAATCCTTGCATCTTTGCAAGAGGGGTCTGGGTGTTGGTGCCAAAAGCAGCCATGCACAAAGATGATCGCGCGGCGTGAGGGGAAAACTAAATCGGGAACGCCGGCTAGGTCTTTACGGTGGAGGCGGAAACGGTAACCCAAACGGTGGGCAAGCTTCCGCACCACCATTTCTGGTTTCATCCCTTTGCTGCGGATTGCCCGCATGTTTTGGCTTCGTTGTTCAGGCGTGAGCTTGTCTGCCACTGCCCATCAAACAACAAGGTCGAGCGGTAAATCTGAAATATCTCTTAACCGCTTTCCGTCAATCATTGTGTGCAGCATCTCTTCAGCGTCAGCATATCCAAGAGCCTTGACCGTCTCCAACAATTCAGGCAATGCGAAATGATACACACAATCAATGTCGCCGGTGCCAAGAGCGATTGAAGCTATCCGGTTCGGTGTTGGCTCTCCTGTCACCACGACGATATGAGGCAGCCGCCCTTTTCTATTGCGGACAAGGTTTAGTCCCTCAGAGCGGGCGTTCTGTGCCCTATCGCTCCGCAAGGTCCATTTACAGGAAATGCTGGCATGAAGGATCGGGCGGGTGTTGTTGATTTCGCGAAGGCTGGTAAGCCGCGCATAGGCTTCATCGACAAGGGTTTCTGCCGCATTTATGGCGCTGTCTTTCTCGGGATGGCGGGCAATAACAACATCCGGCTTGATGAGGTAATCGCTGCCAAGAGCTGCGGCCAGATGTGGATTCTCTTTTGCGGCAGTCTCAAGCAGGGCAAGGTGTTCATATTGATCGAATTGCGCGATAGCCAGCCGTCCGCCGCCTAACCCTTTGCCGACCTCCCAGACTCCAGGCCGAAGATGGTTTAATCGAACAAATGTTTCTTTGAGGTATTCTGAACAGATTTCTTCAAACTGACTACCGGCCATCTGGCCCGCGAGCCTTGCCCCTTTTGACTCGGCGCCTAGCCGCTCAAGAATACCAAGAGCAATACTGACGCTTGGCCGACTATGTTTATCGGCATTGCTTGGAACCCCGTTTTTGTCGGCATGAAGCACCGAGGCCATAAGGGCCGCATGAAAACTGTGGCGGGCTTCGGTGAAAAAGGTTTCTTCGCTCATCAGGCCCTTTTCCTTTTCTTGAATTCATTGATAAGAATCACGCTTTCCGCTGCCATCAAGCAGGCATGAATTTGTCGGCCAACGGCGCAGGCAACCGGCGGCGGGAAAGCGTTGCCTACTTGCCGGTAAGCAGGCGTTTTCTTGCCAACAAACGTCCAATCGTCAGGGAAACCCTGAAGCCGTGCGACCATGGGAACTGTAAGACGTGGGGTGCCAACAAAATCGCGGTCTGGCGGCAGTTCGGCAATGTTCATTCCATCAACGCCCAAACCGGACCACGCTTTCTTGGCGCGAGTAGGGCCGAGGTCTGGACCGCCGTGTTTCTTTGATCCTCCAACAATTGTTGGGGCTATCTCGTTAGCCCGTTCCCGCCATGCAGCCGCGCCTTTCCAGCCCCGCGAAGCCATGAGGTCGTAAAGGGTTTCCCCCACCGTTGGCGGGTTGTGTTTGCATGGTGCCGGCCATTCAAAATGAGAGAACAACTCATCTATGATGGCCACGAAAACAACGCGTGGCCGCAGTTGCGGCACGCCGAAATCCGAGGCGTTGAGAAGCCGCCATTCGGTCTTGTACCCCATCTTGGCGATTTGACCCGACACATACATCCGATAATCCTCAAAGACTGCATCGAGGATGCCGCGCACATTTTCTATCATTACCGCGCGGGGACGGATTTCATCAATCAGCCGGATTGCGGCAGGGAACATGTTACGCTCGTCTTTTGTTCCTAACTGTTTGCCGGCCACAGAGAATGGAGGGCATGGCAGACCGCCGGCTAATAAATCAATGCCTTTGAAGGCAGTCCCGTCAAACGTCTCCAAATCTTGTTCGAAAATTTGCCAATGTGGCCGGTTGAACCGTAGAGTATCGCAGCATTGACGGTCAATTTCCACGAGACCTAGATGGTCAAAGCCGGCTTGCTCCAACCCCAAGGCTTGCCCGCCCCCGCCGGCGCATAGTTCCAGAGATGTAAGCCGCGTCTTCTTCATATTTTCCCTCAAAACAGTAAACGGACAGAGCCGTGTCTAATTCATAGCGCAGCGTTTTTTGATCCCAGACTTAAACCCTGTATAGATTCCCTTTGTCAATTCATATAACACCACCCTCTTACCATGGAATCACGAGCAAGAGATGATCCATCGTTTTGCGCATAACCATATTGCCGTCTATATGGTTATGTTGATATGCAGCTAAAAATACATTGATTTTCCGGTCTCATCTCCCCTGCCCGCTCCGTTCGCTTCGCTCCCGTGTTGGAGCGTTGAAATGCGGTTTATGACATTGAGTCCACCGACTTTAAGTCTCTTCGATGGGGGCGCTATAAATAAAAAAGCACCCCATCCAAACGGATGGGGTGCTTTTGCAACCCGCAATAAACAGTGCACTGTTATCAATATAGTCGAGGTGCCATTATTGTGACGTGTTATGGCTTTTTAGGAGGTGTCGGCACCGGAGGTTTTGAAGGCGGTTTTGGCTTCTCTACACTGCCCCTGACTAACCGAACTGGTGGTGGCGGTGGAGGTGGCGGCGGCGGGTTTTTATCGTTTCCCATTTTGCTTCTCCGGTTTTGGGTGAATGATTTCGACCCCTTCCCTTATTTCTCTGGGAGGAGGCGGTGGTGGCGGCGGCGGTGGGGTTATCTCTTTTGGCGGCTCTGTTTTTTTGTCAGTCATAATAACACCTTTGACATCTACCGGTTTAACGATAACGATTTCACTAGGTTTGCTTATAGCGGCCTTATCAAGACCGCCGAAAAAAAAGACGATGAAAGATATTGCCACGAACAAAGTAGCAATAATCAGCGATCTGTTGGTTTTGTGGAGATTGAGGGAGCGCAGGTCATTGCAACGAGTGTTTTGGGTTGCGCATTTGATATAGTAAGAGCAGAGGTAATCATTTAGATGATTTTCTGCGATAGCGTCTCCTTTCTTGTATGATTTGTAGGTAGTTTCAAGAAGCTTTCTATAACTTTCAGTATCCTCTGCTGAGGGCAGAAAAGCGTAGGTGTTTCCATACCATGATCGAACAAAATAGTAAGTTGCGATAAGGAGTAAGACAGCGTTTATGACCAATAGAAATTTAAAAAGAATTGCAGTGTCGCTGTACTGGTTAATATCGAATTTTTGAATTAGAAACCCAATGACACCAGTCAAAGAAACAATAATTGCCATTGGTGCTTGAAGCCTGCTACTCAGCTTCTCGCGAACATCAATTTCATGGAAATAAAGTTTTTCGTATAGATCAAATAGCGGATTCTTAGGCATGGCTATCGTCTATAACTTTTTTTCGTTGACCAGTCGCCAGTATTGATATCCAAGGGCTGTCAATCTGCACGACTTCGAGTTTATTGCCGCAAAATACATAAATTCTTCATCAACAGGGACAACAAGACCCACGCTTTGAAATTTTTGCAGGTCTTTAAATATCAAAACGTTTTCCGGTATCGCGCGTGGGTCTGTATCCTCATAAGTTGGATTTAGCGGATGTTCTGATTCAGGGGCAGCAAAATAGCTGGTGATTTTTCGCATTGTTTCGAATGGAACCTTTGGGGCAATCTTTCTTAAAGAGGCAAAGCTTGAGACATTCGTTTTGAATATGGGCCTCTGGTCCCACGCGCCCAGCGCTTCATCTACATAGGCATATAAAGAACCAGGGGTGATGTTCCCTCGTAAATCAGCCGCCCCACCCTGTAGAGCATCAACCACGAGAGATGTGAATACGCCAGCCCCATTAACCTCAACCGCCGATTCTGAGTCTCTGCTGGCTGTTAAAACCGACAACCCCTCGGACAGTTGTGCGATTGTGTTTCCTGATATAGTTGGTGAGCCGAGAGCGCCTGAATGGCAGCAATCAAGAATAATCACTTTGTTTTTGGCCTTGGACTGATTTGCCAAGGAGAGAATATCATCCATGGAAACCCCCTCGTCATATTTTTTCGCGTCAGTCGTGACAAGGTATCCACCAGTGCTTTTTATATAGCCATGCCCCGAAAAATACAGCAGGGCCATATCCGAGGGACCGGTAAAGAGCAGTTCTATTGCCTCTCGCAAAGTTGATCTTGTTACAAGCGAACTAGGCGACGTCATCATTTTTACGCCAAAATTGGGAGAGCCGTCACCATTAGATTCAAGAACGGTTCCAATAGCATTGGCATCATTAACGCAGCCATTTAATGGAGACAAAGGGTAATCATTAATTCCAACAACCAGCGCTTTCTTCATGGCCGCTCCTATTTGTTTTTACCCTCGCCCATCATTTGCTTAACAGCCGCAGCAATGTTGTCCCAATCCCATTTTATAGTCCTGTTTCTGGCTAACCCTTCAGGCAGGTTACTGCTGGTATCGGCACCGCCGACATAAACGCCGAACACGGGAACACTTTGGTCTTTTGCCATCTTTATTTCTTTGGCTACACCTATTGCACTGGCCATCGTCTTGCCAACGAGTACTATCAGCATGTTGCATTTGTTTATCTTTTCTTTAACGATAGCTTCCCATTGTGATTGAGGCAGTGAAGTCTTGGATGACCAATCTTGAATAGAGAAAGGTGTTTTTGAATTTTTCGATTGCCCTACAAACAAAATTTTTTCTGCGTCATTGTGGTCAAAATCGAAACTGATAAAAGCTCTTGGGTCAGCCATCTTCCATCTCCTTGATTTGATTTTCCTGTAGCCACAACGCCTTCAGGCCGGTTTTCTTTCCTGTGGCCTTTGCTTTTGAGAAGGATTGTCACAAAAACAAACAATTATATCTGGTTAGAATACCACGACGCCTGTTTTTGAACAGGAAAAACCTTAAAAGTCGCGGTTTTAATGGTTGGGAAAGTGGTGGGAGCGGTGCGTGATGCTGCAAAACATCCTGAATTATAATTTGGCGATGTTATTGTTTTTGCGTATCGTTTGTTGAAAACCATGCTTAATATACCACAGTCCATTACCTTATGTCCTTAGGACATAAGGTAATGGACTGTGCATACATTGTCAAGGAAATAATCGTTATTCCTGATAGTTATTTGTTTATGCTTGATTTTATTGCATCCTATGTGTATATGTCCTTAGGACATATACACATAGGATGCCAATGAAAATTGAAACAGCCTTAGCTCTTGAGTTGGGCAACATCAAGCGCCCCATTGTCACAGCGTACCAGCTAGGGGCTATTATTTTTTCTCTCTATCAATCAGGGGTTTTTCGAGGGGAAAAACTCAATATACGACAAAATATCCCGCAGCGGACCCGTTACAAAAGTTTAGTCAAAAACCTTGAGAGTTCCGGCGTTTTAAGCGCAAGCCCTGAGGTCTCTCATCCTGAAATCTTTGCTGTATTGGCGCAACATGCCGCCACGGCTGAAGAGGTTGCGTGTTCCATAGACCCATTCTGTTACGTCTCTCATTTGAGTGCCATGGAACACCATGGGTTCACGGATCGTATTCCCAAAATACTTTTTTTGTCCGCACCAGAATCCTTGCGTTGGCGTGAGCTGGCCACGGAAAAAATGAAGAAAGATTTCGGGGAGGCTTACCCAACTTATTTAGAAACAGGGTTTCCACGTCTCCGGCGGCTTTCCGTTAAAAAAATAGCAAAAAAAACAATCAGTATTCACACCAGTAAGAATTACGACTCTGGAGCGTATATTACTGCCCAAGGCAAATTTTTGAGGGTTTCAAGCATTGGGCGGACTTTTCTTGATATGATCCGGCAACCGGATTTGTGTGGCGGAATATACCATGTTCTCGACATCTATCGTCAAAATGCAGAACGCTATCTTCGTCTCGTTGTTGATGAGGTTCAACGGCATGGAACGATTATTGATAAAGTAAGAGTGGGATACATTTTAGACGAACGGCTTAAATTATCGCATCCCGCTATTGAATCGTGGATAATAAATGTGCAACGTGGAGGTTCTCGCAAACTGGTTGCCGAGAATCCCTATGCACCCTTATTTTCAGAAAAATGGGGGTTATCTATCAACATAGAAGAAATAGAGTGAGTTTTGCAAAAATTTAACATCAGAGATTGGGTTCAAGCCGACCCAGATCACCTTGCTTTCCGTCAAGCCGTCCACACTATTCTTGCAGCAATCTCGGGAATTCCTTACCTGCAAACGTCTATGATTATGAAAGGGGGAGTTCTACTCGCCCTAGGGTACAGCAGTGCCCGCTACACTCAGGATATTGATTTTTCAACAGCAGTCAGGCTGCCAGAGTTTGACAAAGAAACGTTCAGGAAAAGGCTTGATGAGGGGCTTGCCTTCACCGTTGAAACCCTCGGCTACGGGCTTGATTGTCGCATTCAAGGGTTTGAGCAAAGACCGGCGCGTGAAGATGCCAATTTCCCAACCATCACGACCAGAATTGGCTATGCCTACAAAAGTGAGCCAAAGGAACACAAACGGTTACTAACCGGCCAATCCATAAGAGTTGTAAAACTTGATTACAGTCTCAATGAACCCGTCGGGCATGTAGATGTCTTTGATTTGGAAGAAGGAAATACGATCCGCGCCTATGGGCTTGTTGAGCTTGTCGCGGAGAAGTTTCGCGCGCTTCTACAACAGCAAGACCGTAACAGAGTGCGTGGTCAGGACCTGTATGATCTTTATCACCTCTTCACAATGCATCCCGATCTCATGAGTGAGGAAGGCACCCAGAAACAGATTTTGGATCGATTGATTGAAAAATCTGCGATCCGGAATCTCAACATCTCTGCTGAAAGCATGTCAGATGAAAATATCAAACGGAGAACGCGCGAAGGGTATCGCAGCTTGTACAGTGAGGTTGAAGAAGGCTTGCCCGCCTTTGAAAAGCTTTATCAGAGCATAGAAGCGTATTTTCGCGGCTTGCCATGGACTGTATAGCCACATATCCGGCTATATGGCTATGTTGTGGTCGGGGTGTTGGTCACGCCTCCATCTTTTGCGGCGAGGCTAAACCAATAAGTAATTGGTGCTGCGCCCGCCCGAGGTATCTTTGGAGAGGATGCCGCGCGTAAGCAGGTCTTGGATATCCCGCAGGGCCGTGTCTTGCGAACACTTGGCGATTTTGGCCCATTTTGATGTCGTCAGCTTGCCTTCAAACCCGTCTATCAGTTTATTGAGAACCAAGCGTTGCCGCTCGTTCAGGTTGGCTGTGGCGGGGTTCTCCCAAAACCGCGCTTTTCTGAAAACCGTTTCCAGTTGCGCTTCCGTTCCATCCAAGGCGCGGCCAAGGCAATCAAGGAACCACGTCAGCCAACCGGTTATATCCAGCCCGCCTTTCTGCGTTGCTTCTAAAACCTCATAATATGTTTTGCGCTCCTGCCTGATTTGCGCCGACATGCTGTAGAAGCGTTGTGGCGTCCCATCCGACCGCGCCAATATCATATCGGCGATTGCACGGGCAATGCGTCCGTTGCCGTCCTCAAAAGGATGCAGCGTCACAAACCAAAGGTGAGCAAGGGCCGACTTTAAGACAAGATCACCCCCCTCTTCCCTGTTGAACCAGTCCAGAAAGGCCTCTAGCTCTGTTTCTAGCCTTGCAGCGGCGGGGGCCTCGTAATGTACGCGTTCGCGGCCAAGAGGGCCAGAGACGACCTGCATCGGCCCGTTAGCATCATTGCGCCAGCTTCCAACAGTGATACGGCTCATGCCGCTGTAGCCCGTGGGAAACAGGGCCGCGTGCCAACTGAAAAGCCTTTCCTTGGTCAGCGGCTGGTCATAGTTCTGTGTAGCATCCAGCAACATTTCGACCACGCCTTCAACGTGACGGTCTGCCGGAACCAGTGCCCCAATATCCACGCCGAGCCGTCGCGCTATGGAGGACCGCACCTGCGCGGCATCCAGTACGGCCCCTTCAATCTCGCTCGTTTTTAAGACATCCAGGGTCAAGGTGTTCAAGAGCGCTTCCGAGCGCAGAGAAAAGCCCAGCCCTTCCATGCGGCCCAAGAGCCGCCCTTGTCTATGGCGCACATCAGCAAGGCGTGGCGATAGGGTTTTGTCGTCCCACCTAAAGCGGGGCCAGTCCGGTGATTGATGAATATAAAGGTTCATTTGTAGCACTCCTTGCGGAGAATATAGGGGCTATTCACCGCAAAAAGCAAGCACATTATCCGCAATACATGCGGAGAATGCGGCCTGTATTCTCCGCAAAAACGACAGGCTGG